>Ga0154402_139_pt3 | contig 132301 bp, 113 predicted proteins | sample RifGroB2_FD_115906 | JGI IMG/M metagenome (GOLD analysis project Ga0154402, IMG submission 115906) | Elusimicrobia bacterium GWB2_63_22 | reverse complement strand
TGCGGAACGGGGAATCCTTGCCGGGCGTGCCGGGGGCGCCGCGGTGCTCGCGGATCTGGTCGGCGTTCAGGTCGCAGACAAAGGCCTTGCCGGCCTTCACCAGCTGCATGGCCCAGTCGTACATCTGCGGGAAATAATCGGAGGCGAAGAACAGGCGGTCTTCAAAGTCGCCGCCCAGCCACCGCACGTCCTCCACGATGGAATCCACGTACTCCTGCTCTTCCTTGGCCGGGTTGGTATCGTCGAAGCGCAGGTTGAACTTGCCCTTGTAGGCGGCCGCGATGCCGGAGTTGAGGATGATGGAGGTGGCGTGGCCGATGTGCAGGTAGCCGTTGGGTTCCGGGGGAAAGCGCGTATGCACGCGGCCTTCGAATTTGCCGGTCTCCATGTCACGGTCTATGATCTCGCGGATGAAGTTGCTCTTGGGCTGTGTTTCCATTAAAAAATTATAACAATATAAGGGGCGGGGCCTCTATACGCCTCCCAGCCTGACCACCGCGCCCCTCACGGCCTGCGCGGCCCCGGCCTTGCCGCCGTCCCCCAGCTCGGCGTAACCGCCCTCCCGGCTCAGCTTTACGGCGCCTATGCGCCACCAGACCCGGTCGGCCGAGCCGGTGTAGCCGGGCGATCGGCCGTCCCAGCCGCAGGAGACGTCCCCCTCCGGAGCGCCGGGCCAGAACCGCCTGACCGCCGCCCCCTCCCCGCGCAACCGCTCCAGCAGCCGCTCCAGCTCAACCGGGCGCGGCCCGTAGGGCAGCAGGACGCTTTTTATCTCCACCAGCCCGGCCAGTTCGCCGAGGCCGCTGTAATTCTTCTCCTCCAGCGAGGTCAGCAGCACGGCCTCCAGGGTTTTGCCGCCGCGCTCCAGCACCGCGTCGGCCAGCCGCCGGCCGTTCACCCCCGGGTTGGCCAGGTACAGGCCGCCGGCGGGCCCGGTCACCAGCGCGCTGAGCGTATTGGAATCCCCGAACAGCGCCGCCTCCTGCCCCGCCGGGGCCGGGGCGCGGGCCGCCGACATCGGACCTAAAGCCATGACCGCCAGCCCCGCCATAGCCGCCGCGTAAAGCCGTGGGCGCCTGAAGCCCAGCAGCGGCGCGTGCAGCAGGACCAGGGCCAGCAGAAAGAACCCAGCCACGAACCAGGCCGACGGCTCGGCGGCGCTGAAGGAGGAGAAAGGCAGGGCGGCGAAGAATTTAACGGCCCCGATGAAGGCGGCCATGAAAACTCCGGCGGCCCACGCCAGCGCTTTAAACAGCCAGCCTGCCCAGGGCGTGGCGGCCAGCAGGAAGCCCAGCGCCATGGCCGCGGCGGAGGCCGGGACCAGCACTATGTTGGAGAGCAGCGAGACCAGGGAGATCCTGTGAAAATAGACGGCCAGCACCGGGTACAGGCAGAGCTGCGCAAAAAAGCTTACGGCCAGCAGCCCGATGGCACGGCCCGGCAGCCCGCCGGTTTTAAGATAGGGCCCCCAGGCGGACAGGCCGACGGTAAGGCCGTAGGCCGCCAGGAAGGACATCTGGAACCCAGCGTCGAAAAGCGAGCGCGGCGAGAACAGCAGGATGAGCAGCGCCGCCGAGACCAGCGCCTGAAAAGCGCCGGCCTCCCGGCGCAGCAGCCAGGCGGCGAGTCCCGCGGAGAACATCAGGTAGGCGCGCACCAGCGGGGCGTCCAGGCCGGCCGCCAGCACGTAGAAACCCGCCACGCCCAGCGCCGCCAGCCCGGCGTACCGGCGCCGCAGCCCGAACCTGGCGGCCAGGAAATAGACCACCGCCACCACGAACCCGACGTTGGAGCCGGAGGCCACCAGCAGGTGCATGGCCCCGGAATCCTGGAACGCGGCCTTCAGGTCCGGCGGCACCCCGCGCTTCTCGCCCAGCACCACGCCGCCGAAGACCGCAGCTCCCTCCGGCGTCAGCGCCGAGCCGAAGGAGGAGAGGGCGGAATACCGCAGCGCCCGCGCCAGCCGGATCACGGGGTTGGCGGGCTTTACCAACTCTATATCGCGCGCCCGCGCCTGGGCCCCTATGCCGCGCCGGGCCAGGTAGTCGGCCCAGTCCAGACTGCCCGGGGCCGCCGCGCCGGGCGGCGCCTCCAGGTCGGCCAGGAAAGAGATGGTGTCCCCGTAGGAACAGCCCTGCAGGGACGGGGCATAGACCATGAGCCCCGTGCGCAGCGGCTGGCCGTACAGTTTTGTGGTCTCCAGCGCGAAGCGCCGGCCGCCCGGCACCGCGGCGGGGTACTCGGCCACCCGCCCCTCCACCAGCGCGCCGGCCCGCGGCAGGCCGAAAGGCAGCCCCGCCGGAGGCTTAAGCACCCGCTCCCTGAAAACAAAAATACCCGCCGCGTAAAGCGCGAGCAGGAGAAACAGCGGTCTTCGGTAATATGAGAAGTGCATAACGCTAATAAACCAACAGGAGCGTTACGATGGTGTGAATGCCGGGGGTTGACACGGGGACAGGATAAACAAAACCGTCTCGGAGGCCGAGGCTTGCGTAAGCGACGAGGCCGAGAGACGAGGCGCGCGCACGGTGTGCGCGACGCCGTGTTTTGTGTTCCTGTCCCCGCGGCAACCTCTAGCGGGAATTTACAGGAACCTCAAATATTAACGCGGCCTTTCAGCGCGTAGCCCAGGGTGACCTCGTCCATATAATCGATGTCGCCCCCCAGCGGCACGCCGTAGGCGATGCGGGTGATCTTGCCCACATACGGCTTAAGCAGGCGTATCAGGTACATGGCCGTGGCCTCGCCGTCGGCGTCCGGGTTGGTGGCTATCACCACCTCTTTCACGGCCCCGTCGGCGGCCTTCACCCGGTCCAGCAGTTCTTTAAGCTTTATCTGCTCCGGGCTCACGCCAGCCGCCGGGGACACCGCCCCGTGCAGCACGTGGTACACCCCGGAAAAGCTCTTGGCCTTCTCAATAGCCGCCAGGTCCTGCGGCCGCTCCACCACGCAGATCAGCGACCGGTCGCGGTGGTCGTCGGCGCAGACCGGACAGAGGTCGCCCTCGGCGTAGTTGAAGCACTCGGAACAATATTTAACGGAAGCCTTCACCTCGCGCAGGGCCTGCACCAGGTTCTCCACCTCGGGCCCCGAGGCGCGCACCACGTACATCGCGAAGCGCTCGGCCTGCTTGGGCCCGACGCCGGGGAATTTGCGGAAGACGCCGATGATCTTTTCTAAAGCCTTCATTTTACCTTGTTGATGCGGGTGATGCGGCCGTGGAACACCTTGGCCAGATGTTTAAGTTCCGGTTCGGTCTCGGCCAAGACCTGCCTGGGGCCTTTGTCCTGGTGCGGGGCGGAGGGCGCCTCGTGGGCGGCGGCCGCTTCTATATCCTCCACCACGGCGTCGTCGCCGCCATCTTCAGGGATGTCCGGGGGAGTTATCTCTTGCGCGGCCGCCGGGACCACAGTGGAAAATTCTGGAACCAGCGAGATCTTCCTGCCGGCCAGGCCTTCCAGCACCTCTTCCAGTTCCTTCCTCGATTTCTCCACCATTACGGTCTCGAATTCGTTGGCGCTGACCAGCCGCCAGCGGCCTTCTTCCGCGAAAACTATCTTTACCGACAGCATGATATTGTAGAGCGCCGGCTTGCGGGAGGAGACGTAGCCCAGAAGTTTCTTCCAGGCGTCGGCGGGCACGGCGCCCCCGGAAGGGGCTGGCGCGAGGGCGGGCGAGGGAACGGGCCTGGCCGCCGGGGCCGGCTCGGCGGCGGCGCGGGGCGCGGCCGGGGCTAGATCATTTTTTTTTTGCGGGGCAGCGGCGTACGGCGCGGGAGCCAGCGGCGCGGCGCCTGAGACCAGGCGGGCCTCGAGGCCTTCGAGTTTATGCACCAGGCCTTCCAGGTCCTGCGGAGTCTCTATCAGCGTGAAGAGGGCAACTTCGGCGGCCAGCGCCAGCGAGTCGGAGAACTTTACTTCCTCTATGATGACGGTGAGTTTGCGGGACAGCCGGGCCAGGGTGCCGGGCTGCGTGCCCTTGGGCAGGCCCTTCACCGGTTCCCCCTCCTCAAAACCCTGGGCCGCGAGGAAAGCGGAGGCTAGGTTATTGCGCAGCTCGCGCAGGGCCATCAGCGGGTCGTGGCCCTCGGAGTTGAGCTTGTCGAAAGCGGAATGCAGCGCCGGGGCGTCGCGGTTAATGAGGGCCAGCGCCATGGAGTTGACCAGCTCGGCGCCGGGATGGCCCAGCAGTTCGCTTATCACTTCGGTGTTTATCTCGCCGTGGGCGAAAGAGGCCGCGCGGTCGAGCATGGTGAGCGCATCGCGCATGGCCCCGCCGGCGGAGCGGGCTATCAGCTTGAGCGCCTCGGGGTCGGCTTTCATCTTCTCGGCGGCGATGACGTCCTTCAGGCGGGCGACGATGTCCGAGTCGGAGATGGGGCGGAAGCGGAAGCACTGGGAGCGGGAAAGGATGGTAGGCGGCACCTTGTTCTGCTCGGTGGTGGCCATGATGAACACCACGTGCGCCGGCGGCTCCTCCACGGTCTTGAGCAGGGCGTTGAACGAGCCGGTAGACAGCATGTGCACTTCGTCGAGGATGTAGATCTTGTACTTGTCGCGCGAGGGCGCGAAGGCCGCCTGCTCTACGATGACGCTGCGCACCTTCTCCACCTGGGTGTTGGAGGCCGCGTCTATCTCTATCACGTCGAGCGACTTGCACTCGGTGATCTCCACGCAGGACGGGCATTTGCCGCAGGGTACGCCGTCCTTGGGCTTATGGCAGTTGAGGGTCTTGGCCAGGATACGCGCTATGGTGGTCTTGCCGCAGCCGCGGGGCCCGTAGAACACGTAAGAATGGGCTATGCGCCCAAGCTTTGCGGCGTTCTGCAGGGTGGTCTTGATGGTTTCCTGTCCCATCACCTCCCCGAGGTTGCCGGGGCGGTATTTGGTGGCGAGATTTTCGTAGGCCATAGTAGGTATGACTGCGGGCAGCGGGAACCAAAAGGCGGGGAAGCCGGACGGCCTCCCCGCCGGAAGGGTTTAGAACTTTATGCCGGCGCCGATGGAGACGAAGCTGTCGTTCTCGTCGGCGTAGTTGAAGACCTGGTAGGTAATGTTGGCCATCACCATGTTCAGGTCCACGTAGGCGCCCAGCAGGTAGGCCGAGCTGGAGTCGGTCTTGGCCGCGGAGGTGCCGCCCTTGTACTTGGTGGTGGTGTAGCCCACGAAAGGCGTCACCATGGGGATGGTGGCCGGGATGTCCAGGCGCGCGCTGACGCTGGACTTGGGCCTGGCGGCCAGGGCGAAGTTGTGGCCGGGCACGAAGCCCTGCGGGATGGCGTCTTCGTCGCCGTAGGTGTAGCCGGTAAAGGAGGCCGACAGGTTGACCATCAGGATCTTGGCGCCGGCGAACAAGGTGGCCGCGGTCTGGGTGGTGTCCAGGTCGGAGCCGGTAGAGCTGTTGGTGTGCATGGTGTGCTTCAGGGCCGCGCCCACGTCCACGCGGGCTACGCCCTCGCCGCCGCGGGCCTGGCCGCGGGAACCGGGGCCGGCCAGGCGGGACTTGCCGCCGGAGGTAGGGGTGAGGGAGACGGTTATGTCTCCGCCCACGTATTTGTTCTCGTAGCCGCCGGCCTCGGGGGTCATGCCGGCCTCGCCGCCGATGGTGTATTTGTCGTTCTCCCACGCGCCGCGCAGACCGTAGGTGCGGTAGGTTTCGTCGATAGAGTCGGAGGTGTAGGTGGTCAGGGAAGGCTCGAAGGCCAGGTTGCCCTCGCCTACGACCAGGTTAAGCTTGTAGCCGCTATAGCCGTCCGGGCCGGTGGTGCCGGTCAGGCCGCCGTCGAAATACAGGGCCGAGGCGTTCACGCCCAGGGCCCCGAGCAAAGTCAGAGATAATATAAGTTTTTTCATCATTTTCCCCTTATTGTATTGCAGTATTCTCCCAAAGGCACATGCCGGCAGGTCCCGGCTCCCTCTAATTTACCCTTACATTATACGATTTTTGCCACCCCCCAGAAAGAAAAACCCCGCGGGGGGACACCCGCGGGGTTTTCCTTGTTCAGGAACTCAGGTTAGTTGCAGCCAGCGGTATCAGCTCCCCTGGGGTTGCACTTCTCCAGGATGTTGCAGGCATGCTCCACCTTTCTCTCTATAGCCGTGACCTCATTTTTGGTAAGGCCGCCTTTTAACATGGCGTTGGCGGTGTCGAAAGCCAGGCTTATCTGGCTCGACTGTGTGTTAGAGCAGTTCACGGCGCCGTTATTAACGCCTACGCCGTACCGGTGAACGGAACTCAGTATAGCAAGGTTGGCCTTGGCCGCGGAAACCTCACCTTCGCTGGCAGCATTGGGATCCACCTGCGGGGGCGGCGGCGGAGTGTTGCCTGCGGGCGGCGGGGTGTTACCTGCCGGAGGAGGCGTATTACCTGCGGGCGGAGGCGTGTTGCCGGCGGGCGGAGGCGTATTGCCTGCGGGCGGAGGCGTGTTGCCAGCCGTGTTGCCGCCGCCGAAGTAGCCAGGGGGAACGCCCATGGTGATCAGCTGATTCTTGAGGCTTTCCATCTGGGTTTTAACGTAGCCGAAGTTAGCCTCTGCTGCCGTAGCGGCCGCAAGCCCTGCCGCGATAACTTCCCTCAGTTCCTTGTTGCGCATTTGACTCAGCAGAAGATTGTCGGCCAGGCCAAGTTCTTTGCTGCTATCCGCGCGCCAGGCCTCCCAATCAGTGGTCTCCTTGCCGGAGACAGCCTTGCTGTCAAGCTCATAAGTAGGCGTCCAGGAAAGCACAACACCGCGCAGTTGCGCCGCAGTCTCTATAGGCGCAGCGGAAGCGTCTTTGTTGGCGGCGGGAGCGGGAGCCGGAGCGGGGGCAGGGGCCGCCGTATCCGTACCGGGCGTGGCGGCAGCGGCGACATCCTGTCCGGTAAGAGCCGTGATCTTTTTGGCCGGGTCAGTTTCGGCAATTCCGGAGACTGCGGCATCTATCCCCGCCTGTTTCTCCCCTATTTTTCTGACGCCTTCCTGAAGTTTGTCCACCTGGTCTTTGTATACCCTGACACGTCTGGCCTCCAGTTGGATGATAGCGGCCGAGTCCGTATACGTTTTACCGGCGGTAGCCTTCCACTCGGTTATCAGGGCTTCTATATCGGCTAATTTTTGCGTGTCCTTATTGCTCGCTATATTTTCGACGTTGGTTCCTCTCACGTCACTTATGGCGCCGGGACCGGCTGAGCCCGTTCTGATAGTGGCGGGCAGCGAGTCAAGCTTAACAATTAACGCATCATAATCAGGCTTCAGCGCCGTGTGCGCGCTCTGAGCGGAGATCACCTTGGCCGAATAGGCGGAGAAGGCGCCCGCGGTCGCCTCGGAAAGAGATCTCAGGCGCACAGCGTAATTGCTGGTGACTATCCTGCTGAGCTTCGGAAAGCCCTCCGCGATCGCGGCTACGCCGTCTTTGGCGGTTTCGGGTTTTGCCTGAACTTCGGCGGTTTTTTCCACCATACCCTTCAGCACCGCGTCATACTCGGAGAAGGTCTGGGGGTCGATGACTACGCCGCCGGGGGTGCCGGGGTCCACTGCAGGGGCGCCGGGGCCGCCAGGAACATAGCCCGGGCCGCCAGGACCGGGACCAGCTCCCGGGACTGCGACAGCGCCCTTCGGGTAGTCCGCGGTTTTTCCCCTGCCGCAGAGACAGGTGGTCTGAAACCCTTGGGCGGACTCTTTGCCGACGGTAGTAATCAACTGCACGGACCCGAGCGCGCCGCACATGGCGTTAGCATACCCTTCCGGATTACCCAAGTTTTCTTTCGTGATCCTCGCTATCGTCGCCGGGTCCTGGAGAATAGGCTGCCAGCACTTGGCCGCCGGAGGCGGATCCATGCCCAGGGCGCTGGTCATATTGCCCTTTACAAAATCGCCCAGCACGCCGGAAACCGCGCCCACGATGGCGTTGATGATCTGCTTCTTGATCTCGTATTTCTTGAAGAATTCCCATTCCAGCGCCTTCTGCTGGCGCTGCTTGGCGGCCATTTCGGCCAGGGACTCGCCGGAGCGGTTGTGCTCGTAGCCCTTGACGGAATTGCCGGAGGTCTTGCCGGTCTTGTCGGAGTCGCCGCCGGCGCCCATGCCGCCCGCGCCTTTGCCTATCTCAAGCGCGTCGGCCGCGGCTTTGTCCAGGGAGTTCATGGCCGAGCCGCCGCTGAAGTTGCCGGCCGATTTGTCGGCCGCGGCGCGCAGTTTTTCGAAGGCGCCCTTGGAGGCGCTGTTCGGGGTGGAGGCCACGCCCTTGTAGCCGGCTATGGCCACCGGGCCCACCATGGAGCGCTTGGCCGCCTTGGAGGAGGCCGAGCGGGCGTCGTTTATGATCTTGCCGCCGCCCAGGGAGCCCTGGGTGCGGGAGCTCTCGCCGCCGCCGAAGAAGGAGGACATGCCGCGCAGGCCTGCGGCCATCTTGGGGATGACGGTAGGCGCGCCCGCGGACTTGGAGGCAGCGCTGAAGGCCTCGCGGCCGGCGTCGCGCATGGCGTCGCGCATAGAGGAGGCGGGAGGCGTATAGACGGGAGCGGTTACCGCCGGCTGGGTGGGCTGCGAGCCCAGGATCAGGGACATCGGGTCCCTGGAGCTCAGCGGGGTTATAACTTCGCCGGAGCCGTCGGAGGAGCCCTGGCTTAAGCCGTTGATGCCCGGTTCATAGGGCATGTTGCCGAGCTTTTCTTTGCCGCCCCAGCCGCCTTCAAGGACATTGTCCGGGGAGGGCTGCGACATCATGTATTCGGCCACGGGCACCATGGTCAGCACGCTGAGGCCCAGGCCGACGAGGGCCATGTCCTTGCGCGAGAGGTTCTTGAGGCGGTCCATTATGCCGCCGGCAGCCCTGGAGAACAGGGGCGTCTTGCCGAAGGCGGACGTTTTCTTAAACGGTGACGCCGCGCGCGGCAACACCGGGGCGCCTGCCTTTTTTTCATTTTCTTCGTCGTTATAGAAGTTCATAAAACCGCCTCCGAACACTTTACTTGATTTAAATTGCCTTACAGCAACAGCGAGCAACGCAAAATCCGCCTTCAGACTTCTCCGATTATAATTTACCTAATATCCGCGCCGCAGCCAAGTGTCATTGGGCCCCTAACCTTCTGGGCCTTTAGGCCCATTGGAGACCGCCCGACGTGCGTACCGCAAAAAACCCCGTGCCAAACCCGTCCCCGCCCCTACCGGGCGGCCCGGAGGAAAGTCCAGTATAACGGCAACACCGTCATCTAAAGAGCACCGCGCAATAGAAGCCTATACGCACCGGGACCATCCTCCGAACAGGGCTTGCTACAGGGCTTAAGATATACCTCTGGGCGGGCACGCTACTCCCCGCCCGCCATCTTACTTATAAAACCTTCTATCATGCCGCCTATGGGCCCGAACATGTCGCCGCCCAGCATGGAGCCGCCGGCAACCACGCCGATGATAGCGGCCACCAAGAAGCCCGCGCCGAACAGCAGGGCCAGCACGATCATGATGATGACCATGAGCCAGCACTTCAGCTTGGAACAGGGCTTTATCTTCATCTTGCTGTAGCTGTTGCAGTCCATGGGGCTGCTCTTGTTCTGGCAGGCGGCCGACAACTGGGCCTCGTGCGCATTAAAATCATAGCAGTAGCCCATGATGCTGGCGATCTTGCCGTTCCAGGCGCCCACGCCGCTGCTGCAGCACTTGGGCGGTTTGCCGAGGGTCCTGGCGGTATCGTCCATCTTCTTGCCGTCCTCGGACATGGCGGCGCCGTGGGTGCCCTGGGCGTCGGAACAGGCCTTGGCCAGCTCCTGGGCCTCTACCGCGCCGTCTATCAGGTCGCCGGTAAAAGCGGTGTCAGGCACGGCGGGGGCGGCGGCGTCGGTTTCTATCACGTCCAGGTTGGCGTCGTTGCCGTCGTAGGTGGTACCGGTATAGGCGGCCTGGTATTCCAGCGCCGAATCCTTGGATTTGTAGGCGGCACCGGTCATGCCGAAGGTCTGGGCCAGCTGGAACATCGGTTTCTTGTTGCCCAGTTTTATGTCCATCTTGTTGTTCTTGCTCTTGTACCCCACGTTCTTCCAGCTAAAGCCCGAGACGCGGCCCATGCGCTTGGTGTTGACCTTCTGCGGCGAATTGGGCACCGGCACTTTGCTGGCGGACTTGCTCATAACGCTGCTGTACTGGCCGGCCGCCTGCCCGCCCACGGCCCCGCGGCCGGAGAACATGGTGCGGTTCATATACGGCGCGTTGCTGCCGCCTGCGCCGCCGTCGGCAAAATTGGCCGCCAGGTTCTCCCCCATCATGTCGCCGTAGCCCCCGCCGCCGCCGGCCAGCAGGCCTTCCAGATTTACCTCGTCGGCGTTCTCGCCCTTGGCCCGCTCCTCGTCGTTAAGGGAGCCTTTTACCTGGCCCGCGCCGCGCTTCTGCCTGGCGATCTCGTCCTTAAGCTCCGCGGGGCCAAAAAGGTCCGCGCCGCCGCGCAGCATGGCCATGGAGGACGGCCCGCCGGCCGGCGGAAGGGTGGCGTTGACGCTCTTGAGGAACCGCTGCCAGAAAGAATTCTGCTCGCTGTCCAGGGCCGCCTTGTCCAGGGCCGCCCTGAGCAGGTCGTTGGAGTATTTAGGGTTAACGGCCGAGACCACGCTGCCGAGGCCTACGGAGCGGAGGAAGGCCGACACGCCGGGCAGTTCTATAATGGCGTTAAGCGTCTCCCCCGAGATCACGAAGGGCACGGAAAGCATAAGCACCACCAGCATGATGCTGATGTATTTGACCCTGCCGCTGAAAATAAAAAGCAGGGCGGCTAAGACTGATTTGCGTTTATGTTTTTCTACGAACTTGCTGCCCATATCTCCTCCCCGGCTCCTGCGCCCGCGGGTAAATGAACCCGGACCGCACCTATTATACTCCGGAAAAATCAGCCTCAACTAAGCCCGAGGCCGCCGGGGATAAAACCCGGCGGCACGGCGCCTACCCACCAAAAACAGCCTACTTGCCGCCTAACATGCTGCCAAGCATACCGATGATGCCCGCGCCGGCGGCCAGCCACATCATGCTGGTGGCGGTACCGGGGGCCAGTACGCCCGAACTGTCGGTCATCAGGGCCATGGCGGCCGCGGCAACGGCCAGGCCGCCGCCCAACAGGTAAAGCCCGCCCATCAAAGCCTGCGACCCCATGAGACCTATGGCCATAACGATAGCGATTACGCCCAGTATGGCTGCTATAGCGGCTATCACGGCGCCGAACACGTAGGTGATCTTAGCCTGGCACAGCTTCGACGCTATCGCCGACAGTATGGCGGAGACCAGGACCAGCATCATGATGGTCTGCACCGTGCTGGCCCAGGGGCTCACGTCCGTAGCGCCGGAAGCGTCGGGCACGGTGGCATCCACGCCATCGGCGCCGCCGCCGCCGCCGCCGCTGGTGGAATTATCGAGCGAAGGCGAGGTTACCACGCCGGCGCCGCCGTCGCTGAGGCCCGCGCCGCCGTCAGTGCTGCCGTCGGGCGTGGAGCCCTCCCAGGCTTTATCCTGGGTGGAGCGCGCGGAGTCTATGCTGGTGCCGGAGTAGCTCTTCTGGGTGGCCCGCATGCCCTTGGCCTGGCCGAAAGCGCCGGAGCCGAAAGTGCCCTTCTTGCCGGCCTTGCTGCCGCCGAAGACGGGGCGCGCGGAACCCTTCATCGCCATCATCTTGTTCTTGCGAGCATCGAACTTGGGCATACCGGAGAAGCCGGCGCCTATGCCCGAGCTGAAGCCGGCCTTGGCGCCGGTAGCGCCGGAGCCGAACTTGTTGCTGAAGCCGCCCATGTTGGAGAACTTGTTGCTGCCGCCGCCGAGCGAACTGGTGAGGGAGGCCATGTTGCCGCCCTGCAGTTTGCCCATCATGTCCTGGGCCATGTTCTCACCGCCCCCGGGGGCGGGCTGATCGCCCTGGGCTTCCTCGCCCGCGGCCTCCTCGGCCTTGGGCTCCGGCGGCTTATTGGCCTTGGAAGGATCCGTCTCCATGGCCAGGCCGGCGCCTTTGTTGGTCTCCTTGAACATATCAAGGGAAGACCCCTGGTTGGCGGCCTGGCTTCTTAAGATAGCCGGCACATAGTTGGAAGCGGCGGTTTTGCCGGAATCAAAGGCCGAAGATGGAGCGGAAGTGGTATCCCCGCCCCTCATCACCAGGGTGGTGCCTACAGCCGCTGCCAGGACGGCCATGGTGAGCACGGTGCCCAGCTTGCCGCCGGCCAGAAGGCCGCCTATGCCGGACGAGGAGGCGCCGAACTTGCCGGCACCGCCCATGGCCCTGCCGACGTTCATGACGTTGGGGTTGAGGCCAGCCTCGCCCATGGCGCCGCGGGAACCGAAGCCGAGTTTGCCCCGGATCCAGCCTATGGCTCCGCCTTTTTTCTCTTTCTTTTCTTTAAAACCAATATCCGGCAGATTGTCGTTCATAACGCCTCCAAACACTCTCTCAACTAAGGATAAAACACTCTCTACTACGGCTTAGCCGCAGGGACAGCAGGCGCAGCAGCAGGGGCAACAGGGGCAGCAGGGGCAGCAGTGGCCGTGACCTTCACCCAGTCGCCTTTGCCACCCACCTGTGTAAACTTGTCGCCGTTACTCATAGTCATTGTGCTGTTGCCGCTCGCGTCGGTCTCGGGGCCGGCCATGCCGGCCATAGCCTGATAAGCCTGCCAGATGATCATAGCGCCGGCCGCCATGTAGATACCACCCATCATCTTCTGCTCGTACTTGGAGAACATCATAAAGCCGGCGAAGATGGCAACCGCGGCCGCCGCGATGGCCGCGTAGCCGGCGATCATGGCCTTCATCCTGGCCGCCAGATAGGCCGCAACTCCTATAGGAGTAGTAGCCGCAGGCAGCAGCTTCAGAGCCGCGTCCGCCAGGTACTTGGTCAGCATCAGCAGCACGCCGCCGGCCATAAGCGCGTACATGGCCATATCTTCGTATTTCTGCCAGGGGTCCACGTCCTCGGGCTCGGAAGGCTCCGGCACGGTGGATTCATTGCTGCTCAGCGAAGGGTCGCTGGCCTTCAGGCTCTGGCCGTTGGAAACACCAGCCCCGCCGAGGCCCGCGCCAGTCTCGCCGCCGGCCACGTCGTCGGAGCCGGTGGTCTCGCCTATCATGGCATCGGTAGCCGCCGAAGCTGAAGCCGCGCCGCTGTAGCTGGCGGCCTTTTTGCTCATGTTGCCGGCGTACTTGGCCTGGCCGAAAGCGCCCTTTTTCTTAAAGTTCGGGACCGCGTACTTGGGGGAGCGGGTGATCCTGGCGTTGCCGGAGGCCAGCATGCCGGAGGATTTGCCCGCGTTGGCCTGCGCCGGGGCCCTGTAGACCGGCTGGAACTGCGCGCCTATGCCGCCCGCCAGCCCGCCGCCGCCCTGCATCCTGGGGATCGAGGTGCCGCTGCCGCCGCCGCCGGCCTTGCCGCCAAAGCCCGAAGCAGCCTGCAGTTTGGGCGCGCCGCCCGCGCCGGGAGCCCCGTCAGCGGAAGGAGCGTCGGCCGAAGCCGCGCCGTCCGAGCCGTCAGCCGCCGAAGGATCCTCAGCCGCGGCGTTGGCCGCCTCGGCGTCGCCGGCCTCGCCGGCAAGGCCGCCCAGGCCGTCCTTCCTGGCCTGCTCCCTGAACATATCCAGGGTGGAAGAGGCGGCGCCCGAGGCGTCGCGCGCTTTGGAGCGCTCAAGCCCGGCCCTGTTGGATTCCTCTTCGTAGTAGGTGTTCTGGAACAGCTCGGGGGAGTAGACGCCGCTCGAGGAGGGCCCGATGAAGTTGTAGACCACGCCGACGCCGGCCGCTATGGTGGCGCCGCCCAGCACCATGCCGACTATGCCGGCCTTGGTGGCGAAGAGACCGGCCAAGCCGCCGCCGGCGGAACCGGCAGAGCCGAGGCCTGAGGAGGAGGCGCCGCCCATCGCGGAAGAGCCGCCCCGGAAAAGGCCGGAAAGAGACGAAAGGAACCCGCCTTTCTTTTCTTTATTCTCGTTATAGTTGTTCATAAATCCTCCCGAATGCCGAAAATCAGACAGCGGCTCCCATCCCGGCGAACATCGCCTTAAGGACCATCTGGATTATCATCATTTTTATCTGCTGTTTCATCTCTTCGCTCTCATCAGTGGCGTCCTTGGGCTTGGAGGGCGGGGTGACCTTGGTCTTGCTGAGGCTGGGGTCGCTCTTTTTTAAGTCCTGCGCCGTCTGCCCGAGCTGCAGGCCGGAATCCATGGCCTGGCCTTCGAAGTCATTGTCAAGGTCCGAACCGGCCGCCTTGGCCGAGGCGCCGAAAGCGGAAGCCGCCCCATTCTGCGCGGCGTCCATCTTGCCGCTCTTGGCGGCCAGCGCGCTTTTGTCGGCGCTGTTGCTGAGCATGGCCACCAGGGCGCCCTTGTTATCCTTGGCGCCCATCTTTTTAAGGTCGGCGCCCGGCAGCGCGGGAGCAACCTCGGCCTTATTGGAACCCGAGCCGAAGAACTTGTTATGCAGGCCGCCGGCCGTCATGGAGTTGGAATTGCCGCCGGTTATGGAAGGGGCCGCGCTGAGTTTCCCCCTGGGGCCGCCGGCCGAAGGAACGCCGCCCGAAGTGGAAGAGGGGGCGGGAACGGCGCCGGAAGCGGTATCCGCGGAGGCCTCCGCTTCGGCGGTGACCTCGGAATCAGGGCCGGACTGGAACAGGGAGGAGGCGATATCCTCTCCGGAGGTGGCCGGGTTGTTTATCATTTCGCCGCTGAGAGGAGAACCGGGGGCCCCGCCTTCGGAAGGAATGTCGCTGAGGGCCGAAAGGTCGGCCACCTTGGATTTGAAAGGATTCCCGGCCGCAACGCCCCCGTCCATGGAGGAGCCGCTCATCAGCGGAAGGGAAACCCAGAGAGCGAGTATCAGCACGCCTACAGTACCGCCGATGACGTACTGGGTCGATTTAGCTTTTTTCGCCGGAAATTTCATCATAATCCCGCCTATTTAGCCCCGCTCCCCGCAACCGCATAAAATAAGTCTAGACTTTTCCTGACACAGTCTTGCGGACGTTCAGGCCAAAGTTGATTACCATATTATAGCAGACAAATATTGACTTGTCAACCCCCCCCTGTTATCTCCACCCGGTTATGGTGCCGTCCGGCTTCATAATAGCCGTCTGCGTGTACGTGAACGGCTTACCACCGCCCGAAGGGGTGGCAGTGCCTGTGTAGGTAGCTTCAAAACCGTCGGCCGTCTTGGTGAAATTTATAGCGGAATCCTGGAGCGTGGTCCCGCTGTCCGTCTGCTGATTCTGAAAGATGGCCGTGGTGGCGTTCTCCTGCACCACTTCGGGGATCTGGGCCAGGGCGTTGGCGTTGTTACCCGCCCTGTCGTCCTTAGGCGCACTGGCGGCGTTGGCTGGATTGCCGGCCGTGCCGCCCACTCCCTGCGAGGCAGCCTGGAGGGCGGCCTGGGCGGCGGCCTTCTTGGCGGCAGCCTCTGCCGCCTCCTTGGCTGCCGTCTCAGCCGCCGCCTTGGCGGCCTGTATGCCGGCATCCTTGCTCTCGGCCTTCTCATCCCGCTGGAACTCACCAGGCTCCGTTACCTTAAGGGATTTGGCGTTAGCTACTTTAAGATTGTCTATTTCCCCTTTCTTTATACCGTCCAGGTTCACCATACCGCTTTTGCCGTAGGTCATATCCCCCTTGGCGCCGCCGCCGCCCACGCCAAAACTGGAGTCCCACTTACCCTTGGCCGTCATGGCGGAACCGCTGCGCAGGCCTTCGCCAAGCTTGGCGCGGGCATTGGTAAGGGCGGCCAGCGTGCCCTTTTCCGTGGTCCCCGTGGCGGAAGCCGTATTTTTGGAGATCCTGGTATTGCCCAGCCCCGAACCCTCACTGAACCGCGAGGAACCGCCGGAGGATTTGCTGCCGCCGGCCCCTATACCACCAGCCCCGGAAAGGCGGCCCCCGCCCATCCTGGGAACTGCGGCAGGAGAAGCGGAAGCGGACGGTTTGGACGGGGGAGCCACCCAGTCGGAAATGTCCGGGTTGGCCGCCTGGGCCGTAGCGACAAGGTCCTCCCTTATCTCCGCCATCTCTGTTTTAAGTTCAGACATCTTCTCCTCATCGGAGGAACCCCCGAGATATTTGAAGAAAGAGGCTACCCCTTCGCGCGCAGCCGAGCCGTAGGTGAAAGTGTTGCCTTTCCCCTTGGTTAGGTCGTTGGACCCCTGAATAACCAGAAACAGGAACACTCCGCCGCCGGCCGCGAGGAACAGCAGCACGGAGACAAAAAGAGTTTTTTTCCTGTTGTTAGAGTTATCGGCCATAACAGCCCCCTGATATAAAAAAGATATTGCCCGTTTTTCACCCTTCCCCGCAGCGGGGAAACTGAAAAAGCAGGACCCTTCCTTTAGAGTCTAGCAGACGAAATCGATATTTTCAAGGCCCAGACGGCCCGGCAAAAAAACGCGCGCGCCGGCGGTCAGCCGCAGGCGGGCAGGGACTTATGCTTTTCGGCAATAAGCGCCGCCAGCTCGTCTATCTGCGCAAGGTCCGCCTCCGTGGGCATGCCTTTTATCATCACCGGCTTGAGCACCTCGGCCTTTATATTAGGAATAAGGCCGGCTATGGTCTCCACGGCCCGGCCGCCCCAGCCGAAAGAGCCGATGACGGAAACGAACCTGGCTTTGGGCCGCAGCAGGTTGGCCAGGTGCGCGGCGTACACGGCCTTGGGATGCGGCCCGGTCAGCACGGTGGGCGTGCCTATAACTATGGTGGCGGCGTCCACCAGGGACATGGCCACCCGGCCCTCGTCCATCTGGTCGAGGTTAAGCTTCTCCACGCAGACACCGGCCTCCTGCAGGCGGCTCACCAGGCGGTTGACCAGCATATAAGTGCTGCCGTGCATGGAGATATAGGCCACTACGGCCTTGTTGCGCGGCTCGCTGACGGCCCAGTCCCTGTAGATGTCCATGATGAACTTGGGGTTGGCGTGCACGGGGCCGTGGCTGGGGCAGATATAGGCGATATCGTATTTGGCGAGTTTCTCCAGGTGGGCCTTGATGTTGGAGCGGAAAGGCATCATGATCTCGGCGAAGTAGCGCTTCATGGGCTCGTAGACGATGTGCTCCTCGGAGAAGAGAGAGCTGGTAGCCAGGTGGGAACCGAAGAAGTCGCAGGAGAACAACACCTTCTCCTCGCGCAGATAGGTACCCATGGTCTCGGGCCAGTGCACCCAGGGCAGGTAGACGAACTCCAGCGTCTTGCCGCCGAGGGAAAGCGTCTCTCCGTCCTTGACCTCTATGAATTTGTCGGCCGGCAGGTGCAGGTGCGTCATCAGGAACTCTTTGCACTTGGGGTTGGTGACGACCTTTGCCTCAGGGTAGCGCTCCAGCACCAGCGGGATGGAGCCGGAATGGTCCTGCTCGGCGTGATGGGCGATCACGTAATCAATTTTTTTCTCGTCCTTAAGGTACTCGAACAGTACCGCGGCCTTTTCGGGGTCCGCGGAGTCGAACAGCGCGGTCTTCTCCGTGCCCTTTACCAGGTAGGCGTTGTAACTGGTGCCTTCCGGCAGCGGGATCAGGGAGTCGAACAGGCGCCGGTTGAAGTGGTTGACGCGCAGCGAGTAGACGTCGGTGGTTATTTTTTCAGGTTTCATGGTTATCTCCGTCCTTAAATTTTCAGGGCAGGGCGTTCAGAATGTCGCCGGCGAAGGCCGCCAGCGTGGCGTCGCGCGCGCCTATCACCACCACTATATCCCCCGGCCGCGCGGCCTTTGCGATCGCGGCCGGGATATCCCCCCGGTTCTCGTAATAGGCCGCCTTGCGGCCGGCGGCGGCCACGGCGTCGGAAATATCCTTCGACGAAATATTCTTGGTGACGGTGCCGCCGGCGTAATAGATCTCCGGCATGAGCAGCATGTCGGCGGGATTGAGGCCCGAGGCGAAACTTTCTATCAGCTCGGCCTTGAGGTGCCGCGTAGGGGTGAACCCGTGCGGCTGGTAGACGGCCAGCACGCGCCGGCCCGCGGCCTGGTGCAGCGCGGACAGCAGCGCCGAGATCTTGGCCGGGTTATGCGCGTAATCGTCTATCACCGTGACGCCGTTCTTTTCGCCCACCAGCACGAAGCGGCGCTCCACGCCGCGGAAATTCCTGAGGCCCGCCGCGCAGGCCTCAAGGCTGACGCCGTAGAGCGCGGCCGCCGCGCAGGCGGCCAGGGCGTTCTCGATATTATAGCGGCCGGGGGCCGGCAGTTCGAAAGCTACGCCGTTTATCTTAAAGGAGGAGGAGAAGGGCCCGGGCTTTACGTCCGTGACCTGCCACCCGCCGGCGTCAAAGCCGAACTTCAGCGCGCCGGGCAGCACGGCCAGGGCGGGGGCGTCGTCGGCGTTTACAAGGACGCGCCCGCAATTGCCGGCGAACTCCGCGAAAATTTTATTGAGGACGTCCAGGTCCTTATGGTCCTTGCTGATATTGAGCACCACCCCGGTCTTGGGGCGGTAGCGGACTATGGTGCCGTCGGATTCGTCCGCTTCCACCACCAGCACCCGGCCCTTGCCTTTGTAGGCGTTGCCGGCAAGGCCGCGCTCTTTGAGCGCCCCCAGCGCGCCGCCGGTTATTATAGAAGGCCCCAGGCCGCCGGCTTCGAGGACGGTGAAGATCATGGCGGCCACGGTGGACTTGCCGCTGGTGCCGCCGACGGCTATGGTATCGGATTCGTTGACGCGCGCGGCCAGCAGCTCGGAGCGGTGGCTGATCTTCAGGCCGAGTTCCCTGGCCTTCAGCACTTCCGGGTTCGTGTCCTCTATGGCGGTGGACAGGGCCAGCTCCGCGGCGGAGCCGTTGATCCCGGAGCCGTCCTGCGGGTAGATCTTTACGCCCAGCGCCTCGAGCGAGGACTTAACGCCGAGGTTGCGGCCCCGGTCGAAGTCGCGGTCCGAGCCGCTTACGGGGCGCCCCTCCATGGCCGCCACCTGGGCCAGGGCGCTCATGCCCACTCCGCCTATGCCTGAAAAATGTATGGTGTCGCGCATCACACAATTATTGATAATTAGCCCCGTGCAGGGCAAGGAGATACAGGAGGGACCTATGCAGGAAGTCAGCGGGAGCCGGGAGCGCGTCCGCGGCGCGTGCGCTTGTCGTAGTTCATGCCGGGCAGGTTAAAGCCTACGGTATAGCGGCGCCAGCGCTCGTTTATGTACTTGAGCCCGAGGTGCAGTTCGGCGTTTTCATGGGTCTCAAGGGTCAGGTAGCCTTCGGTAAGGCCGTGTTCGGAGCAAAGCTCGTCCCCGGAGCCGCAGGGGGTAAAAAAGATGTCGTCCATCTCGCCGTAACGTCTCTCCACGCGTTTCAGGAAAACGTGGATGCGTTTCTTCAGCTCCAGCTTGCGGTCCAGGGTAAGTTCCGCGAAATTCTCCGGGTCCGGGGGCCTGGCCTCCCGGCTGGAGCGGTCGCCGCCGGCACTCTTTTCCCTCGGCGCTTCCTCCTCGGCCGCCGCGCCCGGCTTCAGTTGTCCCTCGTCCAGCTTGGCGCGGGCCTCATCCTCGGTCACGTAGTTCGCTTCTTTGCCGTTGCGCCTCTCCACCACCACGTTTTCCAGGAACGGCTTGCCGTCGTCATTGGCTCCGTAGTCGGGCGCGTAGCTAAGGGCCCCGATGTCCCCGGAGGAGGCATCGCCCGGGGCAGGCGCCGTTACGGCGGGAGCGCCCGCCGCCGCACCGCCGCCGGAAACGTTTTCCGCCGCGGACGCCGCCGGGGCCGCACCGCCGCCCCCGCCGCCGGCAGCCACGGCCGCCGCGCCGCCGCCCATTTTGGAGTTATAGCTGCCCTGCGCCCCGGAGCGCGAACCTTCGTCGGCGCCGTCCAGGTTCTTAGCCGCGGCGCCGCCCTTGAACGCGTCCAGCCCGGCGCCTTTATCGCGGAGAGCCGAGGTCTTGGAGGTCCCGGCAAATTCACCAGGGGCGCTCCCCGAAGCGGGGAGCCCGGAGTACGCCCTGTCCGCGCCTTTAGACGGCAGCGAAGCGTAAAGCTTAGGGGCCGCGGCAAGGCCGCCGCCGGCCGCCGCCAGCGCCTGGGCCGCGCGCCCGCCCGCCGCTGCGGAAGGAGCCGCGGCCGCGGCTTCAACGCCGTCCGCCCCCGCCTTTTTTCTCCCGGTACCGGCCGCCGCCGGGGACGTCTCCTGGGAACTGCCGCCGCTGCCGCCGCCCGCAAAAGAGCCGACGCCCGCGCCGCCGTAAGAGGAGGACGGGGAATAATCGGAAGAACCGCTGCCGTAATTGTCCTGGTAATATTTGTCGAAAGCGCTCTCCTCCGGCGAGTACTGCCCTTCGACCTCGCCCCCCGGCCCGTACGCGCCGCGCGAAGAAGCGTAAGCCCCCTCCGGCGGGTAAGCGATGGAGCCGCTGCCGAAATATTCGTCGAAGAGGGCCGCGGACCGGGATTTTACGATCTTGCTGCCGCGTTCAAGGTCCTCCACGTAGGTAGAAACCGCCAGGGCCGCGCCGCGGAAACTGAAACCGTGCGACATCCCCTTGTTCTGGCGGGCGCTCATGCCGACATGCAATACGGTAAAGAACCCCCCGGTGAGGAGCATCAGCATGGCCAGCCCGACCAGCAGCGCGGGTTTTGACGGATCGCGTTTCATAACAGTTATAGTATAGACGCTTTTTTCGCGTTTCGCCAGCCCCCCCCCGCCTCGGCGCTTTTTTAATATAATAGGGAGACACCCGAACATGGACTGCAAAAAAGACCGGAACAAGGCGGCCTGCGCCTGCACTTACGAGCCCTGCTCCAGGAAAGGCGCCTGCTGCGACTGCGTCGCCTACCACAGGAGCAACGGCGAGCTCCCGGGCTGTTTTTTCACGGCCGAAGCGGAGCGCACCTACGACCGCTCCATAGAAAATTTCATACGCACCGCCAAAGGAACCAAATGAAAAAGATCATCTCCACTAAAAACGCCCCCGCCGCCATAGGCCCCTACTCCCAGGCCGTAGAGGCCGGCGGACTGCTCTTCATCTCCGGCCAGCTGCCCATCGACCCCGCCACCGGCGCCATGGCCGCAGCCGAGATAAAGGCCCAGACCGAGGCCGTCATAAAAAACCTTGAAGGCATACTCGCTTCCGAGGGCCTGACCCTCGCCAATGTGCTCAAAACCACCGTCTTCATGGCCGACCTCGGCCAGTTCGCCCAGATGAACGAAGTTTACGGCAAATTTTTCAGCGCCAACCCGCCGGCCAGGGCCACGATAGAGGTAAAAGCCCTCCCCAAGGCCGCGCTGGTGGAGATAGAGGCGGTAGCCGCGAGGTAACAAAGGGCGCGCGACGACATCTTATGCACCCATTACTGGAAAAGAAACACACAGGCACCCTCTTCCCGCTTTTCTCCATGAGGCACAAGAAGGACTGGGGCATCGGCGACACCCGCTCGATGACCCTCTGGTTCGACGCCATGAAGGCCATGGGCCTCGACCTGCTGCAGGTCCTGCCCATAAACGAGATGCCCCCCGGCGTCTCCTGCCCCTACACCGCCCTTTCCGCTTTCGCCCTCGACCCCATCTACATCGCCGTCGACGAACTGCCCGAGCTTAAAGAGTCCCCCGCCCTGGTGGAGGACATCAACTCCCGCCGCTTCCAGGCCGGCCTGCGGCAGCTGCGCGGCTCCAAGTCGGTGCTCTACAACGAAGTCCGGCACCTCAAGTTCAGCACCCTCTGGAAAGTCTACACCTATTTTCACCAGCACCACGTGCTCAAGGATTCCGCGCTGGCCAACGAGTTCCGCGCCTTCTGCCGCGCCAACGCCGGCTGGCTCGACGACTACGCCGTGTTCCGCCGCCTCAAGGACACCCATAGCTGGACCTCCTGGACCCACTGGGAAACCCCCTTGCGGGAACGCAACGCCGAGGCCCTGAAGGAAGTCCATACCCGGGAGGAGAACCAGGTACTCTTCTTCAAATACCTGCAGTGGGCCATCCACCGCCAGTGGACCGCGGCGCGCGCGAGGGCGGCCGAGCTGGACATCAAGCTGCTGGGCGACCTGCCGTTCATGGTCAACCAGGAAAGCTCCGACGTCTGGGCCCGCCAGGCCGAGTTCGACATCAACCGCGAGATCGGCGCCCCGCCCGACGCCTTCAGCGAGACCGGCCAGCGCTGGGGCCTGCCCGCCTACAACTGGGACGTGATAGAGGCCAATAATTTCGACTGGTGGCGCTCCAAGGTGAAGAAGGCCGCCGAGTTCTACGACCTGTTCCGCATCGACCACATGGTGGGCTTCTTCCGCACCTGGGTCATCCCGCGCGACGTGGCGCTCAAGCCCGATTTCGACATCAAGGACGAGGCCGGCCAGCGCGGGCGCGGCCGGCGCTTCCTGCAGGCCGTGGCCGGGGCCAGCGCCATGCTGCCGGTGGCCGAGGACCTCGGGCTTATCCCCCCTTACGTCGGAGAAGTGCTGGCGGAGCTGGGCATCCCCGGCTACAAGGTGATGCGCTGGGAGAAGGCCAAGGACGGCAACTACACCGACCCGGCCACCTACCACCCGGTGTCGCTGGCCACCTCCTCCACCCATGACAACGAGCCGCTGGCCGACTGGTGGGACACGGTGGACGGCGTGGAGAAGCGGCTTTTCTGGCGGCTCGTTTCCGGGGAGGAGGGCAGGCCGCCCGTCTTCTCCAAGGCACGGAAAAAAACGCTGGGCGCGCTGCTGGACGCCAATTCGCGCATAGTCATCCTCCCCATCCAGGACATCTTCGGCTCCAAGGAACGGGTAAATACCCCGGGCACGCTGGGCGACCACAACTGGACCTACCGCTTCCCCACGGCGGCGGAAGATTTCCTGAAAAAACATTCTGAAGAGGCGGAGAGTTTTTCCGCCCTGGTCAGGGAGAAAAGAAAATGAAAAAGCTCCTCCTGCTCCTGCCGCTGGCCGCGCTGGCCGGCTGTTCGCTCAACCGGACCGCCGCAAGGGTCACCGCCGGCGTGGTGGACAAAGGCCTGCCGGCCGTTTTTTCGCAGTCCGACCCGCAGTACGTGCGGGAGGCGCTGCCCGCCAACCTGCAGCTGATGGAGATCCTGCTGGCCAGCGACCCCGGCAACAAGGCCATGCTCGTCAACGCCTCGCAGGGCTTCTGCGGCTACGCCTTCATGTTCCTCGAGGACGAAACCCCGGAGCGCGCCTCCGTCTTCTACCTGAAAGGCCAGGCCTACGCGGAGCGCGCCCTGGACGGAGCCACAGTGGAAACCGCCCGCAAGAAGGACGCGCACCCGCTGTTCTGGCACACTTTCTGCAAAGCCCTCTACATGAACATCAACCGGGACAACCCCGAGGCCATCGCCGAGATCCCGACGCTGGAGCCCGCGGCCCTGAAGCTGCTGGAGCTGGACCCCGGCTACTACTATAACGCCGCGGAGGACATCCTGGGAGCCTATCACGCCATCAGGCCCCGCATGCTGGGCGGCAGCCCGGAAAAAGCGGCGGAGCACTTTGAGCTGGCGCTGAAGGGCGCCGGAGCGAACTTTCACCTGAGCCGCTACCTCTACGCCAAGATGGCCGCCGTGGCCGCCCAGGACGGAGAGCTTTTCGACCGCCTCCTCAACGAGATAATTTCCGCGGAGCCCGTAGAGGGCGAAACCCGCCTCGCCAACGAAGTGGCCAGGATAAAAGCCAAGAAACTACTGGAGAAAAAAGATGAACTTTTCTAAGACCCTGAAACTGCTGCTCCTCTCCCTGCTGGCCCTGCCGCTCCCGCTGCGCGCGCAGACCGTGGTGAAGTTCGCCACGCTGGCGCCGGACGGCTCCACCTGGATGAAGGCGATGAAGAAATTCACCGACGAAGTCTCGCTGAAGACCGAAGGCCGCGTGAAGTTCAAGATCTACGCCGGCGGCGTCTCCGGGGAGGACAAGGACGTGGTGCGCAAGATCCGCCTGGGCCAGCTGCACGCCGGCGGCTTTACCGGCGTGGGCATAGGCGAGATGGCGCCGGAAGCCCGCCTGCTGGATACCCCCTTCCTCTTCAAGAGCGCCGGGGAGATAGACCACGTCTACAAGACGATGGACGCCGATTTCCGCAGGATCTTCGAAAGCCACGGCTACGTGCTGCTGGGCTGGGCCGAGGTGGGCAACGTCAACATCTTCTCCAATATCCCCGTCACCAAGCCCGAAGACCTCAGGAACGTGAAGATGTGGCTCTGGGAAGGCGACCCCATAGCCGAAGCCACCTTCGAGGCGCTCAACATTAAGCCGATCCCGCTGTCCATCACCGACGTGATGACCTCGCTGCAGACCGGCATGATCAACGGCGTCTACGGCTCGCCCCTCTCCGTCATAGCGCTGCAGTGGTTCGCCCGCATGAAGTATGTCTTCGCGCTGCCGCTGACCAACGCCTCCGGCGCGGTGGTGATCTCGAAAAAGGTGTTCAACACGCTCAAGCCGGAAGACCAGAAGGCCATGCTGGCGCTGGGCGACAAACATTTCCGCGCGCTGACGCTGACTAGCCGCAAAGAGAACGAACAGTCGATAGGCATACTTAAGAAGAAAGGCCTGGTCTTCACCGAGCCGGCCAGCCCCTCCGTGGTAACCCAGCTGGAGGCGGCCGGCCAGACCGCCCGCCTGTCGCTGGTGGGCAAGCTCTATTCCAGGGAACTGCTTGAAAAAGTAGAAGCCTCGCTCAAGGCCTTCCGCACCGGCAAGAAGAGCTGACCGCGGTGGAACCCGACAAAATACCCCTGATAGCCGGCCTCATTATCTTCGCGGCCAGCCTGCTCAGCCTGCGGCTGGGCGTCTCCGTGGCCATCTTCGAGATACTGCTGGGCCTGGCCGCCGGGGTCCTCGGAGTCAAGGCGCAGGACTGGATGCTGCAGCTCGCCGGCTTCGGCGGCATAGTGCTGACCTTCCTGGCCGGAGCGGAGGTGGACACAAAGCTGCTCAGGGATAATTTCAGGCGCGCCGCCGCCGTCAGCTTTATGTCCTTCGCCGCGCCGCTGGCCGGGGGCTACCTGTTCGCCCGCTACGCCGCCGGCTGGAGCGCCCCCGCCTCGCTGATAACCGGCATAGCCCTGTCCGAGACCTCCCTGGCCGTAGTCTACTCCGTGCTGGTGGAGACCGGGCGGTCTAAAAGCGGCACCGGCAAACTGCTGATGGCCTGCACCTTCCTGACCAACACCCTGACGGCGCTGGCCCTCAGCCTGCTCTTTCTCAAGCCGAACCTCCACACCCTGCTGTTCCTGGGAATAGCGGGCCTGTTCCTGGCTTTCTCGGGGCGCTTCTCCATGTGGCTCATCCGCCACCCCGCGCTCTCCGGCAAAGTGGTGGAGCCGGAGATAAAATATATTTTCTTCATCCTGCTAGGCTTCGTCTACCTGGCCGAACTGGGGTCCAGCCAGGCCATACTGCCGGCCTTCATCTTCGGCCTGCTCATGGGCCGGCACTTCAAGGCGCAGCGCGCCACGGCCGGGATAAAGAGCCGGCTGCGCACCGTGGCCTACGCTTTTATCACCCCGTTCTTCTTCATCGTGGCCGGCATGAAGGTCTCCGCCGAGGCCCTGCTGGCCGCGCCGTTCCTGTTCACCGGGCTGTTCGCGGTGAAGCAGCTGACCAAGTTCGCCGGGACGCATTTCCTGCTGCAGCGCTGGTTCCCCAAGGCGGGCGTCTACTCAACGCTGCTCATGTCCACAGGCCTCACCTTCGGCCTGATAGCGGTGCTGTCCGGAGTGAGGGCCGGCTATCTGGACGCGACGCAGTACTCGGTGCTGACCGGCGTGCTGATAGCCAGCGCGGTGCTGCCTACCTTCGCCGCCCAGCGCTGGTTCCCGCCCTCCGAAGAGGAAGACATAGTCTGAGGCCCCGCCGGCTGCCATGAAAAAACTCTATATCTTTTCCTACGGGCTGCACCCGGGCCAGGTGACGCTGGAGACCCTGGCGGCCATGCGCGAGTGCGGCGAAGTCTACTCCCACTGCCTGGACAAGGCCGCGGCGCGCCAGTTCGCCGCTTTCGCCCCGCGGCTGAAACTCACCCCGGGGCTGAACCTGCGGGAGTCCGCCCGGGCGGCCGTGGGCGGCCTTAAGAAGCACGACACCGTGGGTTTCCTTACTTACGGCAACCCGCTGTTCCTCAACCGCACGGTTCCGGAACTGGCCAAGGCCGCGGCCGCCGCGGGAGCCGGGACAAAGGTTTTCGCCGCCGTGTCCTCTTTCGACGGGCTGGTGAACATGTTTAACCTCAACAAATTTTCCCCCGCCGGCCTGCGGGTCGCGGACACGGCCGCGCTGCTCTACGGGCCGGTGTTCACGCCCGGGATGGACACGCTGTTCTTTGTGCCCTACGTGCTGAACCTGCCGGGCAACGAGGGCGCCAGGGCGGACTTCGCGGCCGGCCTGCGCGCGGCCTACCCGCCGTCGGCCCCGGTGTACCTGGCGCAGTACGGTTCCGTGTCGGAACAAAGCCGGGCCATAAAGGGCAGCGCCGGGCGCATAACCCCGCTGCTCAACAGACTTAACGAGCGCCATACCATTTTTATCCCCGCGGCCCGTACCCGGGCCAAAAAGAAGGCCGCCCGCGGTTAAGCCGGGCGGCCTTGTTTCCCCTGAGACTGCGGTTCTTCCCCGCGGCGCTGTTAGAACAGGCCGGTGATATTCCCCTGCGCGTCTATGTCTATGTTCTCCGAGGCCGGGTGCTCGGGCAGGCCCGGCATGCGCATGATGTCGCCGGTGATCGGGATAATGAACCCGGCGCCGGAGGCGATCTCTATCTCGCGCACCGTCACCACAAAGTCCTTCGGGCGGCCGATCAGGTCGGGATTGTCGGACAGAGACTTCTGCGTCTTGGCTATGCAGACCGGCAGTTTATCGAGCCCCAGGGCGTTTATCTTTTCCAGGTCCTTTTTAGCCTTGGCCGTGTAGTCTATGTGCCGCGCCCCGTACATCTTGCCGGCTATGGCCTCTATCTTCTTCTCTACGGGCCACTCCCATTCGTAGACCGGCTTGAAGCCGCAGGTCTTGTTGTCCTCTACGGCTTTGGCCACCAGCCCGGCCAGCTCCACCGCGCCGGCGCCGCCCTGGCCCCAGACGTCGGCCACGGCCATCGGCACGCCTAGTTTCGCGCATTTGGCCTTAACTACCGCTATCTCTTCCTCGGTATCAGAAGTGAATTTATTCAGCGCTATCACCGGGGAGAGCTCGAACTGCTTCATATTCTCCACGTGCTTCTCCAGGTTCTCCAGGCCGCGCTCTACCGCGGCCGGGTCCGGCTTACCCAGTTCTTTAAGGCCCACGCCGCCGTGGTACTTGAGCGCGCGCACGGTGGCCACCAGCACGGCCGCGCTGGGGCAGAGACCTGCGTAGCGGCACTTGATGTCCAGGAATTTTTCGGCGCCGAGTTCGAAGGCGAAGCCCGCCTCGGTCACCACGTAGTCCGACAGGGAGAGGCCCATGCGGGTGGCGATGATGGAGTTGCAGCCGTGGGCGATATTGGCGAAGGGCCCGCCGTGGATTATGGCCGGGGTGCCCTCGCTGGTCTGCACCAGGTTGGGCATCAGCGCGTCTTTGAGCAGGGCGGCCATGGCGCCGTTGGCCTTGAGGTCGCGGGCGTAGACGGGCTTGCGGTCGTAGGTGTAGCCTACGAAGATGTTGCCCAGCTTCTCTTTGAGGTGCTGCAGGTCGTTGGACAGGCAGAAGATGGCCATCACTTCCGAGGCCGCCACGATGTCGAAGCCGGTCTCCCGCGGCACGCCGCTCATGGTGCCGCCCAGGCCCACGATGATCTTGCGCAGCGAGCGGTCGTTCATGTCCATCACGCGCTTCCAGGTGACGGTGCGCGGGTCCAGGCCGAGGTTGTTCTTCTTGTTCTGGATATTGTTGTCGATGATGGCCGACAGCAGGTTATGCGCCTTCTCTATGGCCGCGAAGTCGCCGGTGAAGTGCAGGTTGATGTCCTCCATCGGCAGCACCTGGGAATACCCGCCGCCGGTGGCCCCGCCCTTTATGCCGAACACCGGGCCCAGGGAGGGCTCGCGCAGCACCACGGTGGTCTTTTTTCCTATCCGGTTGAGACCGAGGGTCAGGCCGATGGAGACGGTGGTCTTCCCCTCTCCGGCCGGGGTCGGGGAGATGGCCGAAACCAGTACCAGCCGGCTCTTCCTGGCCTTCTCCAGGTCTATCAGCTTGTGCGGCAGCTTGGCCTTGTACCGGCCGAAAAGGTGCAGGTCGTCCTCGGCCACGCCGAGGCCGGCGGCTATATCCTTTACGGGCTTGAGCTTTATGGTGCGGGCTATCTCTATATCGGTAGGCATATGTCTCCCTGGGTAAAAAAAGGCGGGCCGCCCTTTAAGACGGCCCGCCGGATACCGTTTAAGCCTGCGCGCCGCCGGCGGGCTGGGTGCTGTCCACAAAAACGCGCGTGGAAAGTTCCTTGTCCTGCATGAACAGGCCTTCCCTGGAGTCGCCGATAAGCTTGAGCTTCTCCACGATCTCGGAGGCGTTGGCCTCCTCCTCCACCTGCTCGTCTATGAACCAGTTGAGCATGCTGGCGGTGGCGTGGTCGCGCTCGGCCAGGGCTATGTCCATGATGTTGCTGATCAGCACGGTCACCTTCTGCTCGTGCTCGTAGGCGGCCTCGAACATTTCCAGCGGGCTTTTCCAGTCGCTGCGCACGCCCTCTATGGCGGGCAGCACGGGGTGCCCGCCGCGCTCGAGCACGAAGCGGTAGAACTTCATGGCGTGGGTCATCTCTTCCTGGGCCTGCACGTAGAACCAGTTGGCCATGCCTTTCAGGTTGGTCTCGGCGCAGCGCGACGACATGCCGAGGTAGAGGTAGGCCGAGTAAATTTCGGCGTTGACCTGCTTGTTGATAGCGTCTTCAACTTTTTTATTTATCTTCATTAAGGTTTCCTCCGTAACTAAATCCTGCCCTTATAATACAAAAGAATCAGGGAAACTCCCGCCTCCCTGTTCCGTAGCACCTCTTAAAGGATTCTTGTTTCCTGGTCAGGCCGTTCTTCACGGCTTCCATCAGCAGGTCCGTCCGCTGCGGCTAGCGGGCCAGCGGGATGAAAGAGGCGGCGACCGCGTCGAACATCTTGACCGCGGCTTTGGCCGTAGTCAAGGGAGCGGTAAGGCGCAGCACGTAGAAACCCTGCCTTACGGTCACCACGTAGAACTTCTCGTAGAAGAACACCTTCTTCGCCTTAAGCGACCTGGGCGGAACGAACTGGAAGGTCTTCCGGTCGAACACCTTGGCGTAGTAGTTGCCGGCCCGGCCGCTCTTTACCGGTCCGTAGACCTTGCCGTCCAGGGCGGCGCCCAGCGGAGGTTTAGAGTGCCGCCTGATGTATTTCTCGTAGGTGCCGCTCTCAAGGTTGCCCGGTGTGTAGTAATCCACCGAGATGCGCGCCGGGAACTCCGCGCCCCCCGGGGACAGGAAATCAGCCCCGTACACCCGCTTCTCTCTGTCGCTAAGCCCGTAAGGCTCGGCCTCGCGGGCCCAGCCGGCAGGCAGGGTAACGGTGAAGGCGTTATTGACGGTGTAGAGCTGGGACTGGGCTGCGGCGCAGGGCCACGCGCAGGAGAGCAGCATCAGAGGGATCCATTTGAGCATCACAGTGAACCTTTTTGGGCCGTACGGCCTACTTCATCAGCGGCTTGAACGAGGCTACGAACGCCTCGAAGACCGGCAGGAATTGCGTGTATTTCGCGGCGGGCGCGGAATATCTCAGCGCGTAATAGCCTTTCTTCAGCGGTATCACCGCGAAGCCTTCCCAGATCTCGGCGCCACCGCCTATGGTCCGGTCCGCGCCGCGCTCGTGGGTGATGTTAACGAAGAGCCTGGCCTTGCGGCCCCCTACCTTGGCTCCGGGAACCTTCGGCGGGGCCGGCATGGCGGCGGGCTTGGCTCCCTCCGGCAGGGAGTGCACGCGGATATACTTCTCGGGGTTCTTGTCCATCAGGTTGTCCGGGGCGTAATAGTGGGCCGAGATCAGCGGCGCGGAGGCCAAGCCGTCGGAAGGCCCGGATAGCGACACCCCGTACACCTTCTTCTCCTCGGGGCTGAGGCCCAGGCCGGAAGCCGGGACGATGGTCCAGCCCTCCGGCAGTACCGCCGCGAAGAAGTTCCCTTCCCTGTGCACCTTTTTGTCACCTGGTGCCGGCGTGTTGCCGGCGCAAGCCGCTGAAGCCGTCATAAGACAGAACATAGCATAAAAAAGGAAGTTCCTGCGCGTCATCATTCGTCCCCCTGACCCGGCAGCAGCGAGATCTTGATGGTGGAGAGCACCTTGCCCTCCGGGTCTATGCTGTCGCGCCAGCCGAGCAGTTTGCGTTCATCGGTCTTGGACTTGGCGAGCGTGTCCACATACCACTTAAAGCGGGTCTTCAGGGCCTGGCGGCCTTCTCCCAGTTCCTGCTGTTCCTCCGGAGTAAGGCCGACGCCCTTCTGCTGGGCCTTGGCCGCGAGGGTCTGAACCCGGGAAGCGGTGTAGGACGCGTTGCTCAGCTGCCTGGCGGCCTCGCCCTTTATGGAGTCGATCTGGGTATAGCTGTCGCCGTGGTACTGCCTGCGCAGGCCGTCCACGCCGTCCTCCAGGTAACGCTCGGCGTCGTCGCGGTCTATCGGGTCCAGCTTCTTAAGATAGGTGAGGCCCTGCTTCTGCGCCTTCTCCGCGGTGAAGGCGCCGTTCATGCCGAAAGCCTCAGCCTCCATCTCCATCTGGTAGGGAGAGAACTTGTCCACCTTGCCGGTCGCGGGGTCGGTCCAGCGCAGGAAGTTGAAACCTTTGGAGGTGTTCCACGCGTCCTGCCGGTGGTGCGCGCTTTCGTGCACGAAGGTCGGGGCTACATACGTGGCCAGGTCGCGCATGGCCGCGTCGTCCTTGAGCAGCTGCTCCGGAGTGATCTTGCGGGAGGCGCAGAACTTGTCCACCACGTCGGTGTTGATCCTCGTGACCTTGTCGTCGCTGCTGTACCAGCCGAGCGCGGTGTCGGTGCCGTCGGCCTCGGAGCCCTTCACGAACTTGAGGTTCAGGCTATTGGCCCCCGTCTTAGCAATCTTGGGGTCCTCGAAGAAGGCGATGATCTCGTCGCCGGCCTTGGTGCCGCGCATCTCTTCCGCCAGCGCGCCGGTCATCTTGCCGTTCTTTACTTCGCCCATCTTCGGGCCGAGCTGCGCGGCCTGCGCTTCCGTGATCGGCACGGGCGTGAACTTGGAACCGCCGCCTATGCCCACGCCGCCGTCGGCGTCCCCGGCACCCTCCTTGGCCTTGTCGAAAGTGCGCGCAAGGAACGCGTCTTCCTTGCCGGCGGCACCCTTTAGCCTGTTGGCGGCGTCCAGTACTTCCCCGGTTTTCTTGTCGGCCGCGGTGGGGGCTGCCGGCTTGTCGGCGGCGGCCTCGCCCGCCCCTAAGTCCTCCATGAACTTGTCCAGCTTTGCGATGCGGGGTTTGTCGTTGAAGACGGCGAGGTCCTCCTTAAGGACCTGGACCAGGGGCGCATAGGCGGCGGCAGAGCCTTTCTTCTTGGCCGCGACCTGGGCGGTTTTCAGGAGTTCCTCGGTCTTCTCCCGCGCCAGAAAATAGAGGACCTTGTAACGGTCTGTATTGGAGTTCTCCCTGTCCGCCGGCACCAGTTCGGCCCAGGAGGCCTCGGTCTGGGTCTTCATTGCCTGGATCCGGATATTCCCGAGGGTGTCCCAGCTGCGGATGCCGGACTTGAATGGCGTGACCCTGGAGGACAGGTGTCTGGCCACCCAGTCGTTGAGGGACTCCGGTTTCGGTCCCAGGCGCATCTGCGGCAGGACCTTCCGCTCCTGCAGCACGCGGGTAAGAGCGAGGGCCATGGGCCGTCCGTCGTATTTGGCTATTATGTCCCGCAGGTCGCTGAGGGCGTTGTTGCGCGCCGCGGCCTCCACGGCCATCTGCGGAAAGTCGGCGGAGGCCCTGTCCAGGAGCGCCCCGCTGTCCTCGTTGAACTTGTCTACGCACTCGTCGGCTTTTTTCGGGGAGAGGGTGCCTTTGTCGGGGTTGACGTTGTCGATGCAGTCCTGGACCACCTGGGTGTCCGCCGCGGACAACTGGTCCGCACGGGCCCCGGAAGGCGCGGATACGACTAGAAGCAGCAGCAAGATCAGGGTTCTCTTCATAATTAGATGACGGCCTTGTTCCAAAGACGATATATATCCAAGTAGTTAAAGTTTAATAGGAGTCCCTGCTGTTGTCAAGGGTCCGGGGCCCCTGTTGCGGCACTGGCATGGCCTTGCGGTGCAGGCGGGGCATTTAGGATAATAAAAACATGAGAGTTCTGTTCAAGGCCGAGGAGTACCTGGTCAAAACCGAGAAAGCCGCGGTGGTGGGGCTCATCTTCTCCATGGTGATCCTCTCCTTCATGCAGGTGCTGCTGCGCCTTCTTTTTCATTCGGGCATAGTCTGGCTGGACCCGCTGCTGCGCCACATGGTGCTCTGGTCCGGCCTTATAGGCGCGGCCCTGGCGGCGCGCTACTCCCACCATTTCGCGCTCGAGGCCTTCGTTAAATTCGCCCCGAAATACATGCACCGCCCGCTGGACGTGTTCGCGGCCCTGTTCACCGCCCTGGCCTCGGCGCTGCTGTTCTACGCCTCCTACAAATTCATCCGCGACGAGTTCGCGGCCGGCTCGGTGGCTTTCTACATCGGCCACCTGAGCGTGAAGGGCGGCTGGGCCGAGATGATCATTCCCGCCTCCTTCGCCCTGATCGGCCTGCATACCCTTATCGGCATCTTCCGGCCCAAGGACCACGAAGAGGGGCCGTTCTGATGGGCTTCCTGATAGCCCCCCTGATCCTGCTGCTGGCCTTCCTGGGCTCGCCGGTCTTCACGCTTATCGGCGGCGGGGCCATCTTCCTTTTCGTCGCGGCCGGCATAGACTCCTCCGCCGTAATAGTGGAGATGCTGCGCCTGGCCTCGCTGCCGGCGCTGATCGCCATCCCCCTTTTCACCTTCTCCGGCTATATCCTGGCCGAGAGCAAGGCCCCGCACCGCATGCTCAACCTGGCCGAGGCCCTGTTCGGCACCATGCCCGGCGGCCTGGCCATAGTTGCGCTGTTCACCACGGCGCTGTTCACGGCCTTCACCGGCGCTTCCGGGGTCACCATCATAGCCTTGGGCGGCCTGCTCTACCCGATGCTCTCCAAGCAGGGCTACCCGGAAAAGTTCACCCTGGGCCTGCTCACCACCACCGGCAGCCTGGGCCTGCTGTTCCCGCCCAGCCTGCCCATCATCCTATACGGCATCGTGGCCAAGATAGATATAGACCGCCTCTTCAAGGCCGGCCTGCTGCCGGGCCTGCTGCTGCTGGCGGCACTTTCCGTCTACGCCTTCTTCACCGCGCGTAAAGCCGGGGTAAAGAGCATCCCCTTCTCCCGGAGCGCGCTTAAAAGTTCCCTTAAAGAGATCGCCTGGGAGCTGCCCCTGCCCTTCCTTATAATAGGCGGCATCTACAAGGGCCTGTTCACCGCCAGCGAGGCCGCCTCCGTAATGGCTTTCTACGTGATCATAACGGAGGTCTTCATCTACAAGGACCTGGACCTCCTCAAGGACATCCCCCGCGTGGCGGTAAAAAGCATGCTGCTCGTCGGCGCCATCTTCATGGTGCTGGGCACCGCGCTCGGCTTCACTAATTACCTGATAGACGCGCAGATCCCGGACCAGATCTTCGCCTGGCTGCACACCTACGTCTCCAGCAAGGTGGTTTTCCTGATCCTGCTCAACGCCTTCCTGCTCGTCATCAACATGATCGAGATCTTCTCGGCGATAATTATCGTCGTGCCGATCATAGTGCCGGTGGCCATGCAGTACGGCATAGACCCGGTGCACCTGGGCGTCATCTTCCTGCTGAACCTGGAGATCGGCTACATGCTGCCGCCGCTGGGCCTCAACCTGTTCCTGGCCAGTTCGCGCTTTCACAAGAAGCTGCCCACCCTTTACCGCGCCACCGGCCCTTTCCTGCTGATCCTGCTGGTCATGCTGGCCCTGGTAACGTACCTGCCTTCCCTGAGCCTCATCGGCCAGTAGCACCGGAGAACCCATGAAAATAGAACTGAGCGACAAGCTGAAATCGTTCCCGCCGTTCCTTTTTGAGGAACTGTACCGCAAGGAAAAGGCCGAGCGGGCCAAGGGCCGCGACATCATCAGCCTGGCCGTGGGCGACCCGGACCTCCCCACCGACAGGCGCATAGTAAACTGCGCCCTGCAGGAGATAAAGAAAGCTCCCAACCACCGCTACCCCAACACCAAGGGCAACGAGAACCTGCGCAGGGAGATCGCCGCCTGGCACGGGCGGCGGCACGGGCTGAAGTTCCACCCCAACGACGAGATCTCCATTCTGATCGGCTCCAAGGAGGGCATCGCCCACCTGCCTTTCGTGGTGATGAACCCCGGCGACTATTGCCTGGTCCCGGACCCCACCTACCCCACCTACCGGACCGGCGTCATCCTCTCCGGCGGGCGCATCCACAACGTGCCGCTGGAAGAGAAGAACGGCTTCCTGCCCGACCTCGGGAAGATCCCGGCCAGGGTGCTCGCCAAAACAAAGTTATTCTTCCTCAACTACCCCAACAACCCCACCGGCGCCGGCGCGACCCTGGCCTTCTACAAGGACCTGGTGAAATGGGCCCGCCGGCACGGGGTGATCATCGCCCAGGACGCGGCCTACTGCGACATGTATTTCGGCAAGCCCGCCCCCAGCATACTGCAGGCGCCGGGCGCGCGAGACGTGGCGGTGGAGTTCTACTCCGCCTCCAAAACCTACTGCATGGCCGGCTGGCGCATCGGCTGGGTGGTGGGCAACTCAAAATTGGTCTGCGCGCTGAACCAGCTCAAGGAGAACATAGACTCCGGCCCCTTCAACGCCATACAGAACGCGGTGGCGTTCGGGCTGAAGCACCACGAGGAGATCGTGCCGCCGGTGCGCGAGCACTTCAAGCGCCGGGCCGACAAGTTCTGCGCCGTCCTGAGGAGCTGCGGCTGGCGCTTCACCTGCCCGGGCGGCAGCTGTTTCGTCTGGGCCAGGCCGCCGGTGAACTGCGCTTCGCTGGAGGCCGTCTACTTCATGCTGGGAAAAGCCAGCATCCTCACGGCGCCGGGCTCGGGCTTCGGCCGGTACGGCGAGGGCTACGTGCGGTTCTCCCTGACCGAGCCCGACGCCAGGCTGGACGAGGCCCTGAAGCGCCTGAAGGCGCTGGACTGGGCGCGGTTTAAATAGCCGCTCCCCGCAAATAAAAAGGCCCGGTCTCCCGGGCCTTTTTATTTTACGCGGGCGCTCAGGCCTCGCAGTCCGTCCTGTCGAACCGGATCTCGGAGTTCTCCCCGACGTTGAGCTGGTCCTTGCGGCCGGCCACGGCGGCGCTGGGGCCCACCAGGGAACCGCTCAGGTTCATGTTCACTATGGAGGCGTTCTCGTTGACGATGGAGTCCGAGATGATGGAGGAGTCTATCCTGGCCCCGTCTCCGATGGAGGCGTAAGGCCCGACTATAGAATTGGTCACTTTCGCCGTGGGCGAAATGTAGACCGGCGGGATGATGAGTGAATTCTTCGCTTTCGGCGAGAACTTCTTCTTGTCGAGGATATGCCGGTTCGTCTCCAGCAGGGTCTCCGGCTTGCCGCAGTCGTACCAGCCGTCTATCGGCACGGGCTTTATCTTGTGCCCTTCTTTTACCATCGCGGCCATGGCGTCGGTGAACTGGATCTCGCCCTTGGTGGTCCGGCCGGAATCCACCAGGCGCCCGAGGCTGTTGTAGAGGGCCGAGGAGTTATGGAACGAGTAGATGCCCACGATGGCCAGGTTGGTCTTCGGGTGCTCCGGCTTCTCCACCATGGCCGAGATGTAGCCGCCTTTGGTTTCCACCACGCCGAAGCGGCGCGGGTCGGCCACTTCCTTCACGGCGATGCAGTCGTCTTTGGACTTCAGGAACACGTCCAGGTCCGCGTCCAGGATGGTGTCGCCCAGCATCACCACCACCGGGCCGGCCACCGCGCGCCGGGTCAGCCAGATGGCGTGGCCCAGGCCTTTCTGCTCCGACTGTTCTATGTAGGTCACCGCTAGGCCCTTATAATTTTTGGCGACGTATTCCCTTATCTTTTCTCCCAGGTAGCCGACCACCAGGCAGACGTTCTTTATGCCGGCGGCGGACAGGTCGTCGAGGATGTGGCCGATTATCGGCTTATCCCCGACGGTGAGCAGCACCTTGGGATAGGTGTAGGTGTGCGGGCGCAGGCGCGTCCCGGTGCCCGCCACCGGCACCACGGCCGTAAATTCGGTTTTAGACATAAAGTTCTCCTCCCGAGCGATATTATATGATAAACAGCTCAATCCACCGTCATCTGGCGGTAGACCTCCCGGTAATCGGGGGCCTTCTTCTGCCCCGCCTTCGCGTATTTTTTTGAATCCCAGAAATTGTCCCGCGCCGCCGCCGTTCTATAGTCCGCCAGTGCCTCGGCGCGGCGGCCCAGCAGGTCCAGCGCCTGCGCCCGGCGCAGGTAGCAGTAGGTGACCCACCCCTTCTCGGGGAACCCGGTCTTCTCTATGCCGGTGGTCAGCCAGGTCACGGCTTCCTCGTAGCGGTTGAGGGCGATAAGCGCGTCGCCGGCGGAAAGATAGATCATGGCCAACTGCTGTTCCAGCCCCTTCTGCTGCTTCATCTGCCAGGCGCCGAGAAAGGCCTCGCACTCGGCCAGCACGCCCTTCCAGTCCTCGGCCTGGATATGCGTCATGATCTCTCCGACGCGGAAGAGCATGTTGGAGGGGTCCACAGCTTTCAGCTCCTCCGTTTCGGCGTACGCCGCCCTGAAATCTTTTTCATGCATGGAGTAGATCTCTATCAGGAAGAGCCTGGCCTCCATCTTGAAGAAGCGCCCCTTCTCCTTGGCGAGCCTGACGTACTCTATGCCGCGCTGCCTGTCGCCGCCCACGAACAGCTTGGCCGCCAGGCCGATCGTTCCCGGCAGCGTGGCCGCGTAATAGTCGAAGATCCCGAGGCCCAGGAAGGCGTCATAGACGGCCGGATTCAGCTCCACGCATTTCTTGAGGAACTTGCGGCCTTTCCTGCCGTGCGTGTAGGACCGCCACCAGCTGCGCTGCACGGCGTACCAGCGGCCCTCCAGCCCGTAGGCGCCGCCCATGAAGAAGTAGGCCTGGTCCAGGTCCCGCCCCGCCGAGACCATCTTTTTGGAGAGCTCTATGGTCTTGTCCGCGTTCACCATGAAATCTTTTTCCACCGCGGCCAGGCCGCTCTGCATGTCGAAATTCTGCGAATAGCGCCACCACGCCAGCGCCGCCAGGGCGAAATAGCCGGCCGGGTCCTGCGGGGCCAGGGCCACCAGCTCGCGGAACTCGCCCTCGGCCTTGTCGAACTCCAGGCGGTACATCAGCGCGATGCCGCGGTCATAGCGCTCGTCGGCCCCGGGGCTGAGCACAAAGGGCCGCGTGGAGGCGTTGAGGTCCACCAGGGCCGGCCCGAGGCCGTCGTCGGAAAGATCGGCAGCGCCGGCGCGGAGCGCGCCCGGCAGGAGCAGCAGGAAGGAGAGCAGAAGTTTTTTCATACAAGTAGTGAGACCAGCAGCAGCGCTAGCACGACGAAAGAGGCCAGCGCGAAGTATTTTTCACCGCCCCGCCAGTAGCCGTAGATCAGCATCACCACGCGCGCCGCGGGGGTCAGCAGCAGGGCCAGCACCCCGGCGCGCAGCAGCCCGGTCCCGGCCGGGGACCCGGCGATGGAGAGCCCCAGCCCGGCGAAGATCAGGAACAGGCTCAGGAAGACGCCCGCGAGCAGGGTGCGCTGTATCAATCTGGCGAAATCTTTTTCCTGGAACATATTAAAAAGCCTTCAGCAGCATCTTCACCGCGACCAGCAGCGTCAGCGCGGAGAAGGCCATCTGCAGTTTTTCGGACCGCAGCCGGTAAAGGGCGTAGATCCCGACAAAAGACCCTATCAGCACCCCCACCACTATCACGGCCGTCAGCTCCAGCGGCATCAGGCCTTTCCTGAAGTAGACGTAGGCGCTGGCGGCCGCCGACACGCCTATAATGAAATTGCTGGTGGCGGCCGCGGCCTTCATGGGCACGCCGCACAGCAGGGTCATCACCGGCACCTGCACCACGCCGCCGCCGATACCGAGCAGGCCGGAAAGCGAGCCCGCGAAGAAAGAGGCTGCCGAGGCCGGCGCCATGTTCTTCACCGCGTACGGGGTATGCCCGCCGGCCGCCGGGTCGAAGAAAGCAGAATCGAAGGCAGAGGTCTTGCCCGCCGCTCCGGTCGCTGGCTGCGCCTTAAGCGAGCGCCGCCCCTTCAGGAACATCAGCACGGAAACCGGCAGCAGGGTCAGCCCGAACAGCAGCTGCACGGCGCTGCCCGGCAGGCGGTTGGCCAGCAGCGCCCCGGCTATGGACCCTATCGCGGTGGTCACCTCCAGGGTGATCCCCAGCCTGATATTGGCCAGGCCGCGCTCCACGTTAACCGCGGCTACGGCGCTGGAGGTGGCCACGATGGCCGCCAGGGAGGCCGCCACGGCCTGGTGGATGGGCACCTTGAGCGCCAGCACCAGGAAAGGCACCATGAAGATACCGCCGCCCACGCCCAGCGCGGAGCCCAGCAGGCCTATAAAAAAGCCGAAGGCGATCAGGACGGAGAAGCTCAGCGCGGTAAGTTCGAACATATTATCTGTTGCCCTGTTCCAGACCGTTCAGGAAGATCTTGGCCTCGGCCTCGCCGATGTCGTAGGCCTTGCCGCATTTTTCGCCGTCGAACTCCAGCAGGTTCAGGCCGAGGTCCATGGGCGGCTTTATCAGGTAGACGTCCGGCTCCGACTTCATGAACACGCGCGATTCGTAGATCTTCTGCGTATGCAGGGCCAGCATCCGGCGCACCTTGTGCTCGAAGTAGCCGAACGGCCCGACCCCCGGGAAATTCATGTCCTGGTCGCGCGAGTTGCCGATCATGATCACGGTGCGGCAGCCCTCGAACAGGCTGAGGTTTATGGTGGCGATGCCGATCACGCCGCCGTCCACCAGGTGGTACCGGCGGCCGTGCTCCTCTACGGGCACGGGCGGGAAGACCGAGGGGATGGCGCAGCTGGCCATCAGCGCGTCGTTGAAGGAAAGGTTATGGCTCTGCGTGGACCCGTCGAAGCGCACGATATAGGGCAGCTTCATCTCCACGGCGTGGCTGATGACGTAGAACTTGATGTTGCGCGGGAACTGCGGGCCGCTGCGCGCCAGCCAGCCGTTGAGGAACTCGTAGACGGGCTTATTGGAGAACAGCGTCAGTTTGGCCACCTGGTTCTGGAAGAAAAAATTTATAGTATTCGCGAGGCTGCCGCCGTCCTGCTGGTACAGCTCCAGCGGGATATTGTAGTACCGGGGCTTCAGCTTCAGGATGGCGGAGGGCTTCATGTTGCGCCAGATCTGGCGCAGTTCGCCGGTCTTGTTGTAGCAGTACGCGGCGCCGTTGAGCGAGCCCACGCTGAACCCGGCCACGGCGTCGAAATGCAGGCCCTGCTTGACCAGTTCGGCCAGCACCCCGGACTGCCAGGAGCCCAGCGCGCCCCCGCCGCAGAGAAAAAGCCCTATCGGCCGCCTGAACTTGAACATATCGCTTTTTTACGCCTCCCTAAATTAATAGAATATTATTGTAGCAAATGACTGAACCGACCCTTAACCTGGCAGGAAACTTATGTCCGATTACCTGATAATAGCAGGCCTGGCCGTAGTGATGTGCCTGACGCTCGTACTCCCCTTCTCCGTAAAGCGCGTGGAAGAAGAACTTGAGGCTTTTCTTTTTGTGATGGGGCTGGCGGCCGTTACCATCTCCGGCCTCTGGAGCCTGCACCTCGTAAAAGAAGCCCTTAAGGAGCCGCTGGCCATAACCGCCGCCGTCGCCATAGTAGGCTGGCTGTTCAAGCTCATCCGCCCGCGCCTGAGCGGCTGGATAGAAGCCCTGACCGCGCGGCTGGGCATCTCCTGGACCATCTTCATCCTCGTCACCGTGCTCGGCCTGGGCTCAAGCGTCTTCACGGCCATAGTGGCCGCCATCATGCTCGCGGAGATCGTCACGCTGCTCAAGCTCAACCGGGACTACGAGATAAAGCTCACCGTCTACGCCTGCTACGCCATCGGCCTGGGCGCCGCCCTGACGCCGCTGGGCGAGCCTCTGTCCACCATCGTGGTGGCCAAGCTGAAGGGCCCGCCTCATTTCGCCGATTTTTTCTATCTGGCAAAGCAGGTCGGCGTCTGGATCGTCCCCGGGGTACTGCTCTGCGCGGCCCTCGCCGCCCGCGGCGCCGGGAGCCAGGCTTCCGACAAAGTAGGCCTGGAGGAGGACGCCCAGGATTCCAATAAGGACATCCTGCTGCGCGCGCTCAAGGTCTACATCTTCGTGATGGCGCTGATCTTCCTCGGGTCTGGCCTCACCCCGCTGGCCGAGCGCTACATCGTCTTGCTGCCCACCTGGGCGCTCTACTGGGTCAACTCCGTCTCGGCCATCCTCGACAACGCCACGCTGGCCGCCGCGGAGATCGCCCCGTCGATGACCGACAGGCAGATCACTTTCATCCTGATGGGGCTGCTGGTTTCCGGCGGCATGCTGATCCCCGGGAATATCCCCAATATAGTCAGCTCGGCCAAGCTCGGGATAAAATCCCGCGAATGGGCCAAGGCCGCGCTGCCTTTCGGCGGGGCCCTGATGCTGCTTTACTTCGTCCTGATGACCGTCTTCGTAAAATAAAGGAGAACCTCAATGGAATGGAAATGGAAAACGATAATCGAACCCTTCAAGATAAAGAGCGTGGAGCCGCTGGGCCTGACCACCCGCGAAGAGCGCCTTAAGGCGCTGGAGCAGGCGCATTACAATCTTTTCAACATCAGGGCCGAGAAGGTCCTCATAGACCTGCTGACCGATTCCGGCACCGGCGCCATGAGCGCGGCGCAGTGGGGCGGCATCATGGTCGGCGACGAATCCTACGCCGGGGCCCGCAGCTATTACAACTTCGAGACCGAGATCAAGGGCCTGACCGGCTTCGCCGAGGTGATCCCGGTGCACCAGGGCCGCGCGGCCGAGAAGATCCTGTTCGGGGTGATCGGCGGCAAGGGCCGGACCATCATCTCCAACTCCCATTTCGACACCACCCGCGCCAACGTGGAGTTCGCCGGCTCCGAGGCCATGGATTTCCCCGTGAAGGCGGCCCTGGACTTCGACAAGCCCGCGCCGTTCAAGGGCAACGCCGACGTGGCCGCGATGGAGAAGTTCATAAAGGCCAAGGGCGCCAGGAATATCCCGCTGTGCGTGATGACCGTCACCAACAACTCCCTCGGCGGCCAGCCGGTCTCCATGGAGAACCTCAAGGCCGTGCGCGAGCTCTGCAGCAGGCACGGCATCCCCATGTTCCTCGACTGCGCCCGCTTCGCCGAGAACGCCTATTTCATAAAGCTGCGCGAGAAGGGCTACGCGCAGTGCCCGGTGCGCGAGATCGCCGAGGAGATGTTCGAGCTGGCCGACGGCGCCTGGATGAGCTCCAAGAAGGACGCGCTGGTCAACATGGGCGGCTTCCTGGCGATGAACAACCGCGACTGGTCCGCGAAGGCCCGCCAGATGCTCATCCTCACCGAAGGGTTCAGCACCTACGGCGGCCTGGCCGGCCGCGACCTGGAGGCCATAGCCATAGGCCTGCGCGAGGTGCTCGACGAGAATTACCTGCAGTACCGCATCCGCTCGGCCGCCTACCTGGGCGAAGGCCTGCTCAAGCACGGCGTGCCGATCATCAACCCCCCCGGCGGCCACGGCGTCTACGTGAACGCCAAGAAGTTCCTGCCGCACATCAAGCCGGCCAATTTCCCCGCCCAGGCCCTGGCCTGCGCCCTGTACCTGGAAGGCGGCATACGCGGCGTGGAAATAGGCACGCTGATGTTCGGGCGTCGCGACAAGCACGGCGTCTACCAGGCCGCCCCCATGGAGCTGGTGCGCCTGGCCATGCCGCGCCGCGTCTACACGCAGAGCCACATAGATTACGTGATAGAGGTCTTCGGCTGGCTGGCGAAGAACAAGAAATCCATAAAGGGCCTGGAAGTAGTGGAAGCCCCGGCCATACTGCCGCATTTCACCGCCAAGCTGAAACCGGCGAAGTAAAGCGTGCCCGGCGGAGGGGGCCGTCCCCCTCCGCGCCGCTTTTTTACACCTATGTTCAAACGAGACAAGATCAGCGCGGTGCGTGCCGAGCTCGAAGCCCTGGTCGGCGGAGAGAACGTCCGCACCGACGAGGCCGAGATCCTGATGTACTCCTACGACGCCGGCATGGCCCGCGCCCGCCCGGAGGCCGTCATCGCCTTTACGGACGTCGCCCAGGTGGCGCCCGTGGTCAGGATCCTCTACAAGGCCGGCATCCCGTTCCTGCCCCGCCTGGCAGGCACCAACCTGTCCGGCGGCACCATCCCGCTCAAGGGCGGCGTGATCCTGAACATGTGCCGGCTCAAGAAGATCCGCCAGATAGACACCGCGGCGCGGCTGGCGCTGGTGGAGCCCGGCGTGGTGAACATGGAGCTGCAGCGGGCGCTGGAACCGTTCGGTTATTTCTACGCCCCGGATCCGGCCAGCCAGAAAGTCTCCACCATAGGCGGCAACATCGGCGAGAACGCCGGCGGGCCGCTCTGCCTGAAATACGGCGTTACCTCCGACAACGTGGACAAGTTGGAGATAGTGACCCCCGAAGGCGAGGTCAAGACCTGGTCCTACAGAGACCCGGGGCCGGACCTGATGAGCCTGATGGTGGGCTCCGAAGGCACGCTGGGCATAGTGACGCACGCCTGGCTCAAGATCCTCCCCAGGCCGGCGCATATAAAGACGGCCTCCGCGGCTTTCGACTCCCTCGACAACGCCATGCTGGCCGTCACGCGCATCATCAGCGACGGCATAGTGCCCCGGGCCCTGGAGGCCATGGACAAGGTCTCGCTGGATTCCTCCCTGGGCGGCAAGTCTGACAGATTTCCAAAGAACACAGAAGCGGTGCTGATCATAGAGCTCGACGGCGACGACGCCGTGCAGGTAAAGCGCGAGCTGGAGCTGACGGAGCATATCTGTTCCGCCAACGCCTGCTCGGCCTTCAGGGTGGCCGCGGACGAGGCCGAGCGCGACCTGCTGTGGCAGGCCCGCAAAGGCGCCTACCCGGCGCTCGCCCGCCTGGCCCCCGACGTACTGGTGGAGGACGGCGTGGTGCCGCGCCCGCGCCTGCCCGAAGCCCTGAGGGAGACCCGCGAGATCCTTTCCAAATACAAGCTGACCGCCGGCCTGCTGTTCCACGCCGGGGACGGCAACCTGCACCCGAACATCATCTTCGACCGCCGCGACATCCAGGAAGTAAAGCGCGTAAAAAAGGCCGGCTACGAGATCCTCAAGTCCTGCATAAAGCTCGGCGGCACCATCTCCGGAGAGCACGGCGTGGGCGTGGAGAAACGCGTGGCCATGAACTGGCTTTACGGCCGAGAGGAGCTGGAGTTCTTCCAGAAGATCAAGGACGCTTTCGACCCCGCAGGCCTGGCCAACCCGGATAAGATCCTGCCGGTGGCTTCGGACCAGCGCGGCGAGAGCGGCGGCCTGGCCTCGCGCGCCTCGCTGAGCCCCGCGGCCCGGGCCATTGTCGACGAGCTGCGCCTGCGCGCCGGCCGCGGCGAGCGCACCGCGGTCACCGGCCTGGGCACCAGGCTTAAGCCGGAGCACATCATGGAAGGCGCCAAGCCCCTGGGCCTGCGGAGCCTCAACGGCGCCGTGCAGGCCGACCGCGCCAACCTGACGGCCCGCGCGGAGGCGGGGCTGCCTTTTAAAGAATTCAGGCGCCAGCTGGAGGCCGAAGGCCTCTACCTGGACCTGCCGGACGTGGACGGCAGCGTAGGCGGCGTCATAGCCTCCAAGACCTGCCCGGAACTGCGCGACTACCTGCTGGGGCTGGAAGTCGTCACCCCCGACGGGGAAATGCTGGAACTCGGCGGCAAGACCGTCAAGAACGTGGCCGGCTACGACGCCGTGAAGCTGTTCTGCGGCTCCATGGGCGCCTACGGCGTGATCCTGGCCGCTACCTTCGCCCTTTCCGCCAAGCCCGCCCGGGACCGCCGGCACCCGGCCCCGGCGGAAGCAGCGAACCTTTTTGAACCCGACTCCTGCCACCTGAGCCTTAAGCGGCGGCTGGACCCGGGCAACCTGCTCAACCCCTGGATCTACAGGCACCTGGAGGAGAAACGGTGATACACCATGTGAAAGCCACTGCGTCCAGCACCGACGGCGACGGCGGCACCCCCTCCGTTAAGGACGTTTCGCTGCCTGATTACGCCGCGGAAGCGCCCGGGATGTCCGGCTTCCACGGCGACATCAACGAGCTGTACCTCCACGAGCAGGCCGACCGCCACCTGCCCGCGCTGCTCACCGACCTGGGCGAGAGAAAACTTTACGACGCCACGGCCCAGTGCAACCGCTGCGGCTACTGCGAGACCTCCTGCCCCACCTACATGCTGACGGGCCGCGAGACCATCTCCGCGCGCGGCCGCAACCAGTTCGTGCGCATGCTGGTGGAAGGCCGGGCCAGGAACCCCGCCGACGCCGAGGAGGCCTTCTCCACCTGCCTGCTCTGCGGCGCCTGCACCAGCGCCTGCTACGCCAAGGTGCCCACCCCGGACATAGTGCTGGAAGGCCGGCGCGCGCAGGACGGCTACGGGGATAATTTTTTCGCCAGGGCGGCCATCAACACGCTGCTCAACGCCCCGGCCGTCTTCGGCTTCTGGCTCAAGCTGGCCTACCTGGTCAAGAAGACCGGCCTGCCGCGCCTGGCCACGAAAATGGGCCTTTATGATTTCCTGGGCATGCCCGGCATCTCCGAGGCCGAAGGCTCGGTAAACCACGTGCCGCTGCGCTTCGCCTCCGAAGTCCTCGGCAAAGACCCGGACCTCGCTCCCGGCGACAAGAAGGCCGTGAACTGGGTCTACTTCGCTCCCTGCGGGCCCAATTACCTTTTCACCGAAGTGGCGCTGGCCACCGTGCGCGTGCTCAAGCGCTGCGCCGGGGAAGGCGTGCTGGCCGAGAACATCTGCTGCGGCCTGATGGCGCACAACTACGGCCGGCTCGAGGCGGCGCGCGAGTTCGCCCGCAGGAACATCCTCCGCTACGAGGAGCTAAAGGAGCGGTTCGGGGAGTTCCCGCTGATAGCCGACTGCTCCTCCTGCGCGGCCTTCATGAAATCCTACGAGCAGCTCTTTACGGCCGACCCGGACTGGCGGCCCAGGGCCAAGGCCTTCGCCGCGGCCGTGCGCGACATCCTGGAATTCATCCCGCCGGAAAAGGCCGGGCACGCCGACAAGGCCGCCCTGGCGAAGGCCGGGCGGGTTACGTACCACGACTCCTGCCGCGCCTGCCACGGGCAGGGCATCAGGAAGGAGCCCAGGGCCGTGCTGCATAAACTGGCCGGCGGGTCCTTTGTGGAAATGCCGGAGAGCGACTGGTGCTGCGGCGGCGCCGGGGCGTTCGCCTTTACCGAGCCGGAACTCTCCAACAAGGTCCTGGACCGCAAGCTGGGCAACATCGCCTCGGTGCAGGCCGGCACCGTGATCGTAGGCGGCACCTCCTGCCTGGTCCAGATCAACGCCGGCCTGCGCAAGGCCTACCCTTCCGCGAGGGCCGTGCACTACAGCGTCTTCCTGGATGAAGTCGCCGGAAAATGACCGTTTCTTGAGCGCGATAATGCTAAAATAACGCTATGACCAGGGCCGAAGAACTGGAAAACCGCTTGCGCCTGCTCGTCAATTTCGGCGGCGTCGTATCCAAGGAGACCAACCTTAACAGGCTCCTTGAGCTGATAGCCGAGCAGGTCAAGACCATCCTCAACTGCGATCGCTGCAGCGTCTTTATATTGGACCGGCAGACGAACGAGCTTTGGTCCAAAGTGGCGCTCGGCATGCAGCATACCGAGATACGGGTGCCTTTCGGCAAGGGCATCGCCGGCCACGTGGCCTCCTCGGGCCTGACCCTCAACATCCAGGACGTCTACAAGGACGACCGCTTTACCCACGAGATCGACCGCCTGACCGGCTACCGCTCCCGCAGCATCCTCGCGGTGCCGCTCAAGAACGTGGGCGGCCACATTATCGGCGTGTTCGAGGCGATGAACAAGAACGGCAGCCAGTTCGACATCGACGACGAGGGCATCCTGCAGCTGATCAGCTCCCTGGCGGCCTCGGGCATCGAGAACGCCCAGCTTTACGAGAGCCTTTCCAAATCCCAGCTCGAGACCATCTACCGCCTGGCCGTCACCGCGGAATACCGCGACCAGCAGGACACGGCTATCCACCTGCGCCACATCAGCGAGTACTCCGCCCTGATAGCGCACGGCCTGGGCCTGCCCGAGCGCGAGGTGGAGAACATCCGCTACGCCAGCCCCCTGCACGATATCGGCAAGGTCGGCATCGCCGACGCCATCCTGCTCAAGCCCGGCAAGCTCACCACGGACGAATTCGAAGAGATGAAGAAGCATACCGTCTACGGCGCGAAGATCCTCTGCAACGCCGAGAGCGCGCTGCTGCAGATCGCCTGCAAGGTGGCCGGCTCGCACCACGAGAAGTTCGACGGCACCGGCTACCCGGCCAAGCTGAAAGGCCCGCAGATCCCGATCTACGCCCGCATCGTCTCCGTGGCCGACGTCTTCGACGCGCTCTGTATGCCGCGCGTCTACAAGCCCCGCTGGGACGCGGAGAAGGCCCGCGAGTACATCCTCGAGGAGAGCGGCAAGTCCTTCGATCCGGAAGTGGTGGGCGCCTTCGACAAGGTGTACGGCGAGATCCTCAAGATGCAGGCCATCGGCGACGGCAAGACCACCATCATCCCCGGCATCACGAAAGAACTGCACCGGCATAACTACTAAACGGTCAGTCATTCCGGCGAAAGCCGGAATCCAGTTTAAGGGCCTGAAACTTTCAGGCTCTTTTTGCATCTAACTTAGTGAAGAGAGATTTAACGTCATCCCGGCGCAAGCCGGGATCCAGTGTGAGGAGGCAATTATGAGCGAAATGAATATAACTTTTCCCGGCGGCAAGAAAGTGAGCGCCAACTGGCACGGCTTCGAGATAGCCACCGACCAGCCGGCCCCCTCCGGCGAGGGTTCGGCCCCCACGCCCTTCGACCTGTTCCTGGCCTCGCTGGGCACCTGCGCCGGCATCTTCGCGCTGGGCTTCGTGCAGAGCCGGGGTCTCAGCGCCGAGGGCCTGGGCATCACGGTCTCCTTCGAGGTGAGCCCCGAGACGCACCTGCTCAGTAAAACCGTAATGAAGATCACCCCCCCCAAGGACTTCCCCGCCAAGTACCTGCCGGCCCTCGTAAAAGCCGCCGAACAGTGCCTCGTCAAACGCACCATGGACAATCCCCCCAAGTTCGAAATCACAGCCGGCTAGCGTTATCTCTATTAATCGCGCGGATGGGAGGGGCTTGGCCCCTCGCTCCTGTACTGCAGGGAACCGTTGCGCGGTTCCCCCCCGAAGCGGGGCCCCCCTTCCCCAAAGTCGCTCGGAACCAACCCCCTCCCGTCCGCGCCAGTCCCACCTCCAAAAACAAAAACCGCCGGCTCCCCGGCGGCTTTGCTTAATTGAAAACGTCTTCGTTGTTAATTCAGCCTAATCCTTCGTCTACTACTTAATCCCACAAGACGGATCTGCCATCCACATATACATGTGTAGTACTACGGATACTATGCCAATTAAAACAGCACAAACATCAAGCGTTGTCTCCTCTTCCCTCTCCCTAAACTTTGCGATATTCCAGATTAGTACAAGCGGGCCCAAAATCAATAATACAGGGCCAGCCAGCAAGTATGGGAAATTGGCATAAAATATCGAGCAAGCAAAACTTCCATTCCTGGCACAGTACTCGGAACTAGAACCGGCACAAGACGACACGTTACTGAGCAATAAAACGAAGAAAGGGATAGAAAGATACCCCAATCCTGCAGCAATTCCTTTAAATATACGCGTGGATTCTGACATTAGAATCTCCCCAATAACGATGGGGACAGTATACTTAATTTGCGCGGCGGCGGAGGGGCGGCGGGTGTATGGGTTCGGAAGGCCCTCCCGGAGGCCCGAGCCCGTTATCTAAATCCGGGAGGGGCTGGCCGGGGCATGGTCCCGGGCGACTTTGGGGAAGGGGGCCCCGCCCATAAGTTCCCCAGGGCGGGGGGAACCGCGCAACGGTTCCCTGCAGTACAGGAGCCCGGGACCATGCCCCGGTCAGCCCCGGACTATATTTTAATTTTGGCGATGGCGAGGCTGAAGAGGAGGAATTCCGTCAGCAGGAAGAGGATGATGACCACGCCCCAGGGGAGGGTGACCTGCGTGATGAGCCAGGCGAAGACCGCCAGGCACAGCGTGGTGATGGAGGCCAGCCCCACGATGCGGCGGCGCGAGAGCCCGAGCTTCTCCAGCCGCAGCGCGAAGTGGTCCTTGCTGCCCACGAACGGCGACAGCCCGCGGCGCAGCCGCATGACCGAGACGAAGAAAGTGTCGTAGATCGGCACCGCCAGGATGAACAGCGGCGCGTACACGCCCAGCGGGTTCACGTCGGTGTAGCGCGTGCCGAGCGCCAGGACGGAGAGCAGGTAGCCGCAGACCAGGCTGCCCGAGTCGCCCATGAAGATCTTGTGCTTTTTCGATAAATTGTAGGGCAGGAAGCCCGCCGCCGCGCCGGCCAGCGCCGCCGCCGCGAAGTTCACGTAGATAGACTCCGACGGCAGCGCTATCAGCAGGAAGCCGAAAGCCGCCAGCGCCGCCTGCCCCGCCGACAGCCCGTCCATGATATCCACGATATTAAAAGCGTTGGACACCCCTACTATCCAGACCACGCTCAGCAGGAAATTCAGGTAATCCGGGTGGATGAAGTTGATCCGGATGCCGTAATAGACAGTAAACCCCGCCACCAGGAACTGCACCACGAACTTCAGCCGCACGCCCAGCCCGTTGGGCTTGCGAAAATCGTCTATCAGGCCCAGCACGAACATTACTCCGCCCCCGATAAGGAGCACGCGCAGGTCGCGCAGCGTGCCGGTGGGGAAAGAGGTATAGAACCGCATGAACAGCAGCGACGCCGCGAAGGCCAGGAACACCGCGGTACCGCCCAGCAGCGGCGTCGGCTGCTTGTGCGTCTTGATGTGCGTGGGCGTATCCAGGTGGCCGAACCTGATGGCAAGCGCGCGCAGCAGCGGCGTCAGCGCCAGCGACAGGCCCAGCGGCAGCAGGAAGGCCAGCAGGTAGAGCTTGAAATTCAGCGTCAGGTCATTCATATTGCTTCATGATCGCGGCGATCTTGCGCAGGCTGTCCTCCACCGGCGGCAGGCGGCGGCCCAGCTTGGCCGCCAGTTTCTCGGTGCGCAGCCCGGCCTTCAGCGGCCGGAGCGCGGCCTGGCCCAGCTCCGCCGTGAGCCGGGGCTCCAGGAAATCGGGGGAGAAGCCGAGGGCAGCGCAGGCCTTTACGGCGAAATCGTAGCGGTTCAGCCAGTCGGGGCCGACCACGTTATAGACCCCGGAGGCGTTCTTCTCCACCAGGTCCAGCACGGCCGAGGCCAGCTCGGGCGCGTAGGTGGGATTGGAGAACTGGTCCGACGGCACGCGCATCCTGGCGCCGGAGCGGTGGTTGCTGATGAGCTGCATGATGAAATTCTTGGAGGCCGGGTTATGGCTGTACACCACGGTGGTGCGCACCGACAGCCCGCCGGCCGCCAGCGCCGCCTGTTCCCCCTCCAGCTTGGTGCGCCCGTAAACGCTGACCGGGTTAACGGGAGCCTCCTCGTCATAAGGTCCGGCGGCGCCGTCGAAAACGTATTCGGTGGAGAAATAGACCAGCCGCGCCCCGGCCCGGGAACATTCCTCCGCCACCAGCCCGGTCCCGACGGTGTTGACGCGGCGGGCCAGCTCGGGGTCCCGCTCGCAGTTGTCCACGTGGGTCATGGCCGAACAAAGGAAGACCGTATCGGGCTTTGCCTTTTCGAAGGAATCTTTTATGGAGGCCGCGTCGGCGAGGTCGAGGTAGAGGAAGCCCTGCCCCTTGCGGGAGGTGCCGTAAACCTCTATCCTGCGCCTGACGCATTGCGCGGCGAGGGTCCCCCCCACCTGGCCGGCCGCGCCTATGATGAGCGCCTTCATAGGTTGAAATCCGCCGCCCTGAGGGTAAGCCGCAGCCACAGGATCTTCAGCACGCCCTTCACGGCGTCCCGGTAGTTTATTTTCTTGCCCTCCTGCCTGGAGCGGGAGATGTACTTTATCGGCAGCTCCAGGAAGCGCAGGCCCAGGAAGGCGGTCTTGCAGGACATCTCGGCCTCTATCTCGAAGCCCGTGGAGCTCAGTTTCATCTTCCGGAGCAGGGGCGTGCGGAAAGCTTTGTAGCAGGTATAGGAATCCGTGACCTTCAGCCCGAACAGCAGGTGCACCAGCAAGGTGAGCAGCTTGTTGCCGGCCAGGTAGATGCGGCTATAGGTGTAGGTCCTCGCCGTCAGCATCCGCGAGCCGAAGACCGCGTCGGCGCGGCCCTCCTGTATGGGCCGGACGAGATCGGGGATCTGCGCGGGGTCGTATTCCAGGTCGGCGTCCTGCACTATGGCGATGTCGCCGGCGGAGGAGTTGAAGCCGGTGATCAGCGCGCCGCCCTTGCCCTTGTTGGCCTCGTGCTTTATCAGCCGCAGGTCGCAGGGGAATTCTTTGGCCGCTATGGCCCGCTCCAGCCACTCCCGGGTGCCGTCGCGGGAACCGTCGTCCACCACCACCACTTCCTTATCGAGGCTGAGCGCGGCCACCGCCTTCAGGACGGCCGGCAGCGTTTTCATCTCGTTATAGGACGGGATAACTATGGTAACTTTCATGGCCGGCTAGATTATAACAAATAATTATAATACGCGTTTGTTAGGGGCCGGCTATTTTTATACAATACTCCATGTAAGTCAAAACGGAGGTTCCAATGAAAGTACCCATGGTAGATATGCTTGCCGGTTACGCCCCCATCAAGGACGAGATCGAGACCGCGGTAAAAAATGTTTTCAATAAGGCCAATTTCATACTCGGCGAAGAAGTGACCAAGTTCGAGAAAGAATTCGCCGCCCATAACGGCGCCAAGTACGCCGTCGGCGTGGCCAACGGCACCGACGCCCTGCGCATGGCCTTCATCGCCAGCGGCATCAAGAAGGGCGACGAGGTCATCACCTCCCCCTTCACCTTCATCGCCACCTCCGAGACCATCTCCCAGGTCGGCGCCATCCCCGTCTTCGCGGACATCGACCCGGTCACCTTCAACCTCGACCCCAAGTCCATCGAGAAAAAGATCACCCCCAGGACCCGCGCCATAGTGCCGGTGCACCTGTACGGCATGCCCTGCGACATGGACGCCATAATGGCCATAGCGGCCAAGCATAACCTGATCGTGGTGGAAGACACCGCACAGGCCTTCACCGCCAAGTACAAGATGGGCGGCAAGGACTGGAAGTACTGCGGCGCCATGGGCCATTGCGGCACGTTCAGCTTCTTCCCGGCCAAGAACCTCGGCGCCTTCGGCGACGGCGGGGCTATCACCACCAACGACGACAAGATCTACGAGACGCTCAAACAGCTGCGCAACCATGGCAGCAAGGTGCGCTACCACCACGAGATGGAGGGCTTCAACAGCCGCCTCGACACCGTGCAGGCCGCCATCCTCTCCATCCGCCTCAAACACGTGGAGGGTTGGACCGAGATGCGCAACAAGGTCGCGGAGAAATACGCCGCGGCCCTCAAGGGCCTCTGCGTCACCCCCGTCGTGCCCGCCAACGCGCGCCACTCGTTCAACTACTACACCCTGCGCTTCGACACCAAGGCCAAGCGCGACAACGCGCAGAAGCACCTGACCGAGGTTGGCATAGCCAACCAGATCTACTACCCGATAGCCCTGCACCTGCAGGAGGCCTACGCGCACCTGGGCGGCAAGCGCGGCGACCTGCCCGCCTGCGACGCCGTGATGGACACCGTGTTCTCGCTGCCGATGTACCCGGAGCTCTCGGACGAGCAGATCAAGACCGTGACCGACGCGGTAAAGGCTTCCCTTTCCGTGGGCGCGGCGAAGTAACGGATGATAGGGCTGACGGAAAAAAGAATAGCCGTCACGGGGGGCGCCGGGTTCCTGGGTTCGCGCGTGGTGGAAAAACTGCGCGGAGCCGGGGCGGGTGAAATATTCGTCCCCCGCAGCCGGGACTATGACCTCACGGACATGGCGGCAGTAAAGCGCCTGTACGCCGACGCGCGGCCCCAGGTGGTGATCCACCTGGCGGCCGTGGTGGGCGGCATAGGGGCCAACCGCGCCAATCCCGGCAAATTCTTCTACGACAATTTAATGATGGGCGCCCAGCTGATGGAAGAAGGCCGGCGCGCCGGCGTGGAGAAGTTCGTGGCCGTCGGCACCATCTGCGCCTACCCAAAATTCGCCCCCGTGCCTTTTAAAGAGGACGACCTCTGGAACGGCTACCCGGAAGAGACCAACGCCCCCTACGGCCTGGCCAAGAAAATGCTGCTGGTGCAGGCGCAGGCTTACCGCCGGCAATACGGCACGAACGCCATCTACCTGCTGCCGGTCAACCTCTACGGCCCCGGCGATAATTTCAACCCCGAATCCTCGCACGTGATCCCCGCCCTGATCAAGAAGTTCATAGCGGCGGCGGAGGGCGGCCAGAAGGAAGTGACGGTCTGGGGCACCGGCAAGGCCACCAGGGAATTCCTCTACGTCGACGACTGCGCGCAGGGCGTGTGCCTGGCCGCGGCCCGCTACGACAAGCCGGAGCCGGTCAACCTCGGCGCCGGGTTCGAGATCACCATCAAGGACCTGGCCGGCGTGATCGCCCGCCTGACCGGCTTCTCCGGGAAGGTCAACTGGGACGTCACCAAGCCCGACGGCCAGCCGCGCCGCATGCTCGACACTTCCCGCGCCGCCGAATTCGGCTTCAAGGCCAAGACCCATTTCGAAGAAGGCCTCAAAAAAACCATCGAGTGGTACAAGTCTAACCGTTAACCCGCGGCCCCTGGGATGAAAAAAGTACTCCTCCTCAACCTTCCCTCCGACGTTCCCTGCTACAGGATCCTGCACAGGGCCAAGGTAGGCGAGCCTAACTATATCTGGCCGCTGGTGGATCTTATCTGCCTCAGCGGGATCCTGGCCGAAGCCGGGTTCGAGCTGGAGCACAAGGACTTCCAGGTGGACAGGGGCGCCTCCGTTGAAAAATTTCTGGCCGGCAGGCGCTACGACGCCATAGTCGCCGCCTACAACCCTTTCGACGAAGCGGCCGATTTCCGGCAGCTGGAGGAAGTAAAGCGGCTCTGCCCCGACACCGACATTTTCCTCCTCGCCAACCACAAGGACAGGCTGGAGACGGGCCACATGGAGGCCGTGCTGCGGGCCAACCCCTTCATCAAGGCCCTGGTCTACGACTACGCCTTCAATAACCTGCCGGAGCTTATGCTCAATCCCGGCACACAGCGCCTCTCCAACGTTTTCCGGCTCCAGGACGGCGCCCTGCTGGGCCGCAAGGAGGAGTTGCCGCAGGACCTGCGGCTGCCGAGGCCGCGCCACGAGATCTTCCGGGACCCGGCCTACTTCCACTACGACAGCACCGGCGGCCTGATGACGGCCGCGATGGGCTCCTTCGGCTGCAAGATGCAGTGCCCCTTCTGCTGGGGCCCGCAGCTCTACTCCCGGGTGGTCACCCGCGACCCCGCCAACCTGGCTGACGAGATGGCCGCCATGGAGGCCGCCGGCATGGAAGAGGTCTACTTCCACGATTATTCCTTCGGCTACCACCGGCAGAAACTGCTGGACTTCTGCGCGCTGGTGCAGGCGCGCGGCATAAAACTGCGCTGGTTCTGCTCCTCCCGTTTCGACCTGATGTCCCCGGAAACCATAGCCGCCATGGCCGGCGCCGGCTGCCGCTGCATAGAGTTCGGCCTCGAAAGCGGCAATTACGAGGTGCGCCGGCGCTACGGCAAGCGTTTCAGCGACGAGCAGGTGCGGCTGATCCTGCGGGAATGCAAGCGCCACGGCATCCACGCCTCCGTCTTCATCATCCTCGGCCTGCCGGAAGAGTCCCTGGAGGACATGAAGCGCTCCGTCAGGTTCGTGCGCGACGCGGGCTTCGACTACGTCTCGCTCAACATCCTCTGGGTGGAGCCGCTCACCGCGCTGGCCGGCGAGATCAAGACCACCGACGGCTCCGTCTCCCCGTTGGAGTCCATGAAGAAGCTCAATTTTGCCCACCCCACCGTGACCGCCGGGGAGGTGCAGGCGCTGTACCGGTCCTCCATGCGCTCCATCTATTTTTCGCCCTCCTTCATCCTCAACCAGCTGCGCAATATCCGCTCCTGGAAGCGGCTGCGGGAGATCACCCGCCTGGCCCTCAAACTGGCGCTCAACCGCACGGGGACCGGGAATTAAAATGAACGTTTTTATCACCGGGGCGAGCGGTTTTATAGGCAGGGCCTTCCTGGGCGCCCTTAGGCCCCTGCTGGCCGCCGGCGACACCGCCTTCTGCCTTTCCCGCAGGCCCGCGGCCGCCCCGGCCCCCGGCGAGGCCTGGCTCACCGGCGACCTGGAAAACCCTGGAACCTTCAGGCAGGAACTGCTGGCCGCCGACATCGTTTTCCACATCGCCGGAGAACCGGAACTCTCGGCCTCCGAAGATAGAGCCGCCCTGAACTACACCTCCACCCGGGCTCTCCTCTCGACGCTGAAAGAGTCCGGCCGGATAAAGAAATTCGTCTACATAAGCTCCATAGCCGCCGCGGGCCGGCGGCCCGGCCCCATAACGGGCCCGATGCGTTCCGGCGAGAGCTTCCCGCCGGACTCCGCCTACGGCCGCTCCAAGCGCCTGGCAGAAGGGGCGGTTGCCGCCGCCGGCATCCCCTTCACCATCTTCCGCCCCTCCTTCGTCTACGGCGCCGGCATGCGGCCGCGCTCCCATATCAACAGGTTCGTCTCGCTGGCCGTGCGCAACAGCCCGCTGGCCCTGCTGGACTTCCCCGGCAGGCTGCCCCTGATACACGTGGAAGACCTGGCCCTGGCGCTGGCCGGCGCCCTCGCCCCGGGCGCCCCCTCCGGCGGCACCTACTCCGCCCTGACCGAATCCAGGACCGCCGGCGAGATCTTCTCCCTCATCCTGACTTCCCTGAACGGCCGTACGCCGCCGCGGCTCCCCCTGCCGAAGCTGAACCGGCTGCCCGCTTTCCTGCGGTCCGCCGTGCCGGCCGGGGCGCTGGCCCTGCTCAGCGACTATTTCTGGACCGAGGACGCGGCTTTCCGCGCCGATTTCATGAAGGCCGCGGTCCCGCGGCGCATAGAAGACTCCATCCGGGACGTCATAGATTCAAACCCGGATTTCCGGGCACAGGCAAAGGGGCGGGCATGATAAAGAACGAAGCGGTAGCTTTCTTCGACAGGGAGGCGGAGTCCCGGAACAAGTGGCGCAAGCGCAACTGGTACTACCACCGCGAGCTCTATAATTTCTTCTCTTTCGCCGTGCCCCGCGGCGCCTCCACCCTGGAGATCGGCTGCGCCACCGGCGAGCTGATAGCGGCGCTCTCCGGCGAGAACGGCACGGGCGTGGACGTGAGCCCGCGCATGGTGGAGACGGCGGCGCGCAACCACCCGGACGTTTGTTTCCGGATAGGCGACGCGCAGGACCTGGACCTCGGCAAAAAGTTCGACTATATCGTCATGCAGGACCTGCTCGGCCACCTGGACGATATCTGGCTGGCTTTCCGCAGCCTGCAGAAGGTCTCCTCCCCCAAGACCCGCGTCATCATCACCACCTACAACCACCTCTGGGAGCCGCTGGTGAAGCTGTCGGAAAAGGTCGGGCTCAAAGGCCCCGAGCCGTACCACAACTGGCTGACCCTCGGCGACATAGAGAACCTGCTGTACCTCAACGGCTTCGAAGCGGTCAAGAAGGGGCGCCGCTTCCTGCTGCCTTTCTACATCCCGCTGCTCTCCGATCTCGTAAACAAGTACGTCGCAAAGATCCCGGGGATACGCAACCTCTGCATGATCCAGTTCATCATCGCGCGGCCTTTTCCGGAGCAGAAGGAGCCGGAGCAGCTGAGCGTTTCCGTAATGGTCCCCTGCCGCAACGAGGCCGGCAACATGGAGCGGCTTTTTAACGAGCTCCCCAAATTGGGCAAAGGCACCGAGCTGGTGTTCGTGGACGGCAACTCCGACGACGGCACGGTGGGAAAGATAAAAGAGGCGGCGGCGCGCCACCCGGAGATCCCGGTGAAGGTGCTGCTCCAGGGCGGGGCCTTCGGCAAGGCCGACGCGGTGCGCAAAGGCTTCGAGGCCAGCTCCGGAGACGTCCTGATGATCCTGGACGCGGACCTGACCGTCATGCCGCGGGACCTGGAGAAATTCTACGCCGCTATAGCCGAGGGCAGGGGCGAGTTCATAAACGGCTCGCGCCTGGTCTATCCCATGGAGAAGGGCGCGATGCGCTTTCTCAACATGATCGGCAACAAGACCTTCTCGCTCATCTTCACCTGGACGCTGGGCCAGAGCATAAAGGACACGCTCTGCGGCACCAAGGTGCTGCGCCGCTCGGATTACGAGAAGATAAAGGCCGGCCGTTCCTACTTCGGGGATTTCGACCCGTTCGGGGATTTCGACCTGCTCTTCGGCGCGAGCAAACTTAACCTGAAGATCACCGAGCTACCGGTCAGCTACAAGGAGCGCAAGTACGGCGTCACCAAGATCAGCCGCTTCCGCCACGGCCTGCTGCTGTTCAAGATGGCTTTCATCGCTTTCGTCAAACTGAAGCTGCATTAAATGAAACTGAAACTCAACTGGGCGCTCTTCCTCCTTACCGGGGCCTCTTACGTGGTCTACCCGGTGTGGAACCTGCCGCTGCCGCCGGCGGCGCAGTGGGCCCTGCTGAATTTCTTCGTGCTGCTGTCGGCAGGCCTGCTGTACAGCCCGCTCGAAAAGGTTTCCCTCGACCTCTCGCTGCCCGAACTGAAGGAGCTCTGGCCGGCCATCCTGCTGGTAGCCGCAGTGGCCCTGCCGCTCTGGTTCACCCCGCTGCAGACCGGCGCCGACGATCAGTCCCACGCCGGCCCGGCCGCCTGGCTGCTCGGCCGCATCACCTCGGCCGTCGGCCTGGACATCAGGCTGCTGCCTGTCATCTTCCTCCCCCTCGCGGGCCTGCTCGCCGCCGGGGCGGCGCGCCTGTACAGGCGGGGAGCGGCCCTGCCCGGCCGGGGCGCCGCCGCGCTGGCGCTGGCCGCCCTCGGCAACCTCTGGTTCCTGGCCGACCTGCGCTACGGCCTGGCCGACGCCATAGGCCGCTACGAGACCATCCTGCGCTACCCGCCTGTCAGCAAATTCCTTTATCTCCCGGCGTACCTGCTGCTGGGCGTGCACGAGGCGGCCCCGCGCGCGGTGCAGTTCGCCCTGCTGACCCTGGCGGCCATCGCCATGCTGCGCTTCCTCAAATTCCTGGGCTTCTCCCCGCCCAAACGCCCGACCTACCTGCTGATAGCGTTCTTCCCCACCTTGTTCAACCTGTCCCTGAGCAGCGAGCTCGAGGCCGGCACGGTGCTGTTCTTCACCGCCGCCATCTACCATTTCATCAAGGCCGCGGCCGGAGCGGACAGGGACCAGTTCCTGAAATGCTCCTTCTGGCTGGCCGCCGGCCTGTTCTACAAGCAGCTGCCGCTGGGCCTGATGGCCGCCATGCTGCCGGCCCTGGCCTTCCTGTGGTACCGCTCCCCTGAAAAGAAGGACGCCTGGCTCTACGGCCTCAAGACGCTGGCCATACCGGCGGCGGCGGGGCTGCCGTTCATCCTGCTCAGCGCGGCCTACGGCATAAGGGACGCCGGGCTGCAGCTGCACAACCTGGCGGACGCCGGCCTGATGCTGATGAACCTCAAGACCGTCTACTGGACCTGCGGCGCGCTGGCGACGGCGCTGCTGCTGTTCGGGGCGGCGTCGGCCGCCTACGCCAGGCGGGGGTTGGCGGTAGGGCTGCTGCTCTATTTCGCGGCCGCCTATTTTGTGATGATCGCCGCGAGCATAGCCGTAGGCTACATCCGCCACGCCCAGCCTTCCTACGTGGCGCTGGTGCTGCTGCTGGCCGGCTGGGCCTCTACGCTAAAGTTCGAGCTGCGCGGCTTCAGGCCGGCCTACGCGCTCATCGTCGGCCTCTTCGCCTATCAGGCCGTCCTGGCCGGGGACCCCTACCAGCGAAAAACTTTTTTCAACTTCCCCAAGGAATGCTTCCCCTACTGGGAGGTGGTGCAGCACCTCAGGGATGGCGGCGGGCGGCCTTCCGTCTTCGCCCCCATGGAAGTGGAGCCGAGCCATTTCTACCTGGCCAAGCACGGCATGACCGCCGACGTCGTTTGGAACAGGACCCTGCCCCCGGACTTTACGGCGCGGAAAGCCGCGGAGCTCTTCCGCGCCGGCGGCTACGACTACCTGCTGCTCCCCTACAGCCCGTTCTCCGGGCTGGAGACAAATTTCACCACCATCGCCGACGACCTGCTGGCCACGGGAAAATTCCAGAAAAAACTTTTCGACTACCACGGCAACCGGCTGCTGCTGCTCAGCCCGGCCCCGGGAGGCAGGGCGCTTTAACACATGCAGGAAAACAACGGCTTGAAACAAAGGTTCGCGGCGTGGGCGCGCTCGGAGCAGGGCGCGGTGCTGCTGCTTGTCCTGGCGGCCTTCCTGCTGCGCGCGGCCTATGCCTGGGCGGCCGGCGCCATCCCGCCGTGGAACGATATGGCGGAATGGGATAAGGCCCGGCTCGGCATCCTTAACGGCCAGCCCTATACCGCCAACTGGACCCCGCTGTACCCGGCCCTGCTGGCCGGCGTCTCCCGGCTCTTCGGGGCCGGCTACTACCCGCTCTACCTTTTCAACTCGCTGCTGGTCGCGCTGGCCGGCCTCTTCACCTACCTGGCCGCCCGGGAGATATTCGGCCGCAGGACCGCCCTGCTGGCGCTGGCGCTGTCCGTGCTTTACGCGGACACGGTCTGGTACTCTTCGCTGCTGCTGGCCGAGAACCTGGGCATCTTTCTGGTAGCCCTGCTGACCTGGCGCTTCGTAAAGGACGGTTCGCCCTGGGCCAACGGGTTCCTGTTCGGCCTGACCTGCCTGGCCAAGGGACTTTTCCTCGCCCTGCTGCCCGGCTTCCTGGTCTGGACCTGGCTGCGCGACAGGAACGGCCCCTGGCTGCGGAGGGCAGCCATCTTTACCGGCATGGCGCTGCTGACCCTGCTGCCCTGGGGCGTGCGCAATACGCTGGTGTACAAGGCGCCGGTGCTGCTGGAGCCGCACTGGGCCTCGGCGGTGCTGGTCGGCCACAACCCTTACGCCACGGGCGGCTGCGATTACTACTTCCTGGACCACGATTACGGCAAGTTCTATTTCGACGAATCTCTTTCCCCGGTGGAGAAGAACCGGGTCTTCCTCGCCAAGGCGCTGGAGTTCATGCGCGACAACCCGCTGAAGGAGCTGAAGCTCACCGTCCTGCGCGCCTCCAAGCACCTGACCTTCGCCACCTCCTTCGTCTTCTACGGCGCGGAGTACCCGGCCAGGAAGTTCCTGTTCGCGGCGGCCGCTCTGCAGCACATGCTGCTGTTCCCGCTCTGCGCGTTCGGCATGGCTTTCGCTTTCAGGGACCGCGGCGCCTTCGGCCCGGCGATGATAGTGGCCATCCTGGCCGTGGTTTTTATCACGCTTTTCTCGGCCAACACGCGCATGCGCCTGCCGCTGGTGCCGGCCATGCTGCTGCTGGCCTCGCACGGCGCCCTGCTGCTGCCGGGCCTGCTGGCCAGGATAAAAGCCGGGGAGACCGCCGGCATACGCGGGCCGCTGGCCGCCGGGACCATAGCCTCGCTCCTGCTTTTCGCCAACTTCGCCTACCAGGTGCTGACCCGCCTGGGCGACGTGGCCGGGAGGTTCAATTAATGTGCGGCATCTGCGGCGTCTACGATAAGAGGGGCGGGGTGCCCGAGGCCCTGCTCAGGGGCATGTGCGCCCTGATGACCCACCGCGGCCCCGACGGCGAGGGCGTCTATTCGCGCGGCAGCCTCGGCATGGGCATGCGGCGGCTGGCCATCATAGACCTCAAGACCGGCGACCAGCCCGTCTACAACGAGGACCGCTCCGTGGCCGTGATGCTCAACGGCGAGATCTACAACTACGTCGAGCTCAAGCGCGGCCTGGAGGCGCGGGGCCACCGGTTCGCCACCTCCTCCGACACAGAGGTGATAGCGCACCTTTTCGAGGAGCACGGCGAGGGCGCCTTCGGCCTGCTCAACGGCTTCTTCGCCATCGCCCTGCACGATTCGCGCAAGGACGAGTTCTACCTGGTCCGCGACCGCTGGGGCATAAAGCCGGTCTACTACACGCAGGCGGGCGGGTTCGCCTTCGCCTCGGAGATCAAGGTGCTGCAGGCCCTGGGCCGCCGCTTTACGCTGGATACGGCCGCCCTGTGGGATTACTTCAGCTACGGCTATTTCCCGGCGGAAGACACCATGCTCAAGGAGGTGAAGCTGCTCAAGCCCGCCTCCCTCCTGAAACTTTCCTCCGGCGGCAGGCTGGAGCGGCGCCAGTACTGGGCCATGAAGAAGGACCCCGCCTACGGGCGGCTGGGCCTGGCCGAGGCGTCGGAGCTTTTCTCGGCCAAGGTGGAGCACGCGGTCAAGATCTCGCTCCGAAGCGACGTGCCTGTGGGCATCTTCCTCAGCGGCGGCCTGGACTCCAACATCCTGCTCTACGAGGCCCGCAAACACCTCACCGGCAAGATCCTTTCCTACACGGTCGGCTTCGACAGCGGCCATTTCGACGAGGGCGCGCTGGTGCGGCGCCTGGCCGGCGATTACGACCTGGACGCGACCTTCCTGACCATGACCCCGGCCTGGGTGAAGGACAATTTCAAGAAGGCGGCGGCCTACCACCACTCGCTGGCGGTGACGCCGGCCTTTATGGCGCTGCAGCTGCTCAGCGCCGAAGCCGCCAAGCGCCTCAAGGTGGTCATCACCGGCGTGGCCGGCGACGAGCTGATGCTCGGCTACCCCACCTATCAGGCCGACAAATTATGGCGGCTGTTCAGCCCGCTGCCGGGCGGGGTAAAGCGCGGCCTGGCCGGGCTCGCCGGCGCGCTGCCCAACTTCCCGGGCCGCATCGCCCTGGACTACAAGCTTAAAAAGTTCGCGCAGGGCGTGGCCTACGGCCGGGAGAAGGCGCATTATTCCTGGCGCACCATCTTCACCGAGGAGGAGAAGGAGCGCCTGTTCACCCCCGCCCTGGCCGACGCCTCGCGGCACGACAGCTTTGCGGCCTACGAGGCCGCCTTCGCGGAGACGGAGAAGGAGTGGTCCTTCCTGTCGCGCGCCTCGGCGGCCGACATCAAGGTGTGGATGTGCAACATGGGCCATGACCAGTGCGACACCTTCACCATGTCCAACTCCCTGGAGATGCGCCCGCCGCTGCTGGAGAACGGCCTGGCCGAATTCCTTTTCTCACTGCCGGATAACCTGAAGCTGCGCGGCCTCACCTCCAAGCGGCTGTTCAGGAGCCACTACCGCGGCAAACTGCCGGACTATATCCTCGACCAGGGCAAGATGGGCTTCCACCTGCCCATGGCCCCCTGGTTCAAGGGCGAGCTGAAGGATTTCGCGGCCGGCTACCTGTTCGGGGGCGCCGCCAGGGATTATTTCGACCCCCGGGCCCTGCAGGCGGTCTTCGACGGGCACATGAACGGCTCCGACGATAATGCTTTTAAGTTATTTAGTATAATTTGCTTCTTGGAATGGGTTGAACAGCACAAAGGCATGCTATGAAACTGGTCATCCAGATCCCCTGCTATAACGAGGCGGAGCACCTGGCGCAAGCGCTGGACGCCCTGCCGAAAAAGCTAGACGGCGTGGACAGCATAGAGGCGCTGGTCATAGACGACGGCAGCTCCGACGCCACCGCCGAGACCGCGCGCCGCCACCCGGCGGTGAAGAAAGTGGTCAGCCTTCCCTCCCACCAGGGCCTGGCCGCGGCCTTCAGGGCCGGCATAGACGCCGCCCTGGGCATGGGCGCCGACATGATAGTCAACACCGACGCCGACAACCAGTACCCCGCCGCCCGCATCGCAGACCTGGTGCGCCCCATCATAGAGCGCAGGGCCGAGTTCGTTATCGGCTGCCGCGACATAGAGGCCATAGAACATTTCTCCTGGACCAAGAAGCTCGCCCAGCGGGCCGGCAGCCGGGTGGTCTCGGCCATCTGCCGCCAGGACGTGCCCGACGTAACCTCGGGCTTCCGCGCCTTCAGCCGGGAATCGGCGCTGTGGCTGGACGTGATAGTGAGCGAGTACACCTACACCCTCGAGACCCTCATCCGCCTGGCCAGCCAGCGGGTGCGCATAGCCGTCATCGAGGTGAAGGCCAACCCGCCGGTGCGCCCCTCGCGCCTGATGAAGAGCAGCGTGGAGTACGTGCTGCGCTCCGCGCGCGACATCCTGACGCTCTACTACGTCTATTCGCCCCTGCGCCTCTTCCTCTTCTTCGCCGTGCTCTTCGGCCTGCCGGGCCTGGCGCTGGTGCTGCGCTTCCTGTATTATTACGTCACCCTGTCCGTCATGCAGAACGTGCCCACCGGGTACATCCAGTCGCTCACGCTGGGCACGGCCCTGCTGATCATCGGCGTCTTCACGCTGCTCATGGGCGTGCTGGCCAACCTGACGCATACCAACCGCAAGATCCTGGAGAGGGTGCTCTTCCAGCAGAAGCATGAAAAATAAGCAGCTGCTGACGGCCTTCCTGCTGCTGGCGGCCCAGCAGCTTTTTTTCCTGCTGGCCTTCTCCCCGTTCACCGAGCCGGATTCGGCCGGCTACGTCTCCGTGGCCCTGCAGTACCTGGGCTCCGGCGGCCTGGGCGCCGAGTCCCGCCTGCCCGGCTACCCGGCCTTCCTTTCCTTCTTCTACCTGCTGTTCGGCCATACCGACCTGCCGGTAATAATCGCCCAGCACGTACTGGGCCTGGTCTTATGGTTCGCCCTAGTGCGCACGCTGGAGACGGACAGACAGAAGCTTATCTTCTCCGGGCTCTACTTCTGCGACCTGCTCTTCAACAGCTACCAGCACGCCATCCTGTCGGACTTCTTCTTCTCCCTGCTGCTCTGCCTGTCCGCCTGGGCCGCCTGGCTTTACGGCCGGGACGGGCAGCGGCGCTGGATACTCCTCTGCGGCCTGTTCATCGCCGCCGGCACGCTCACCAAGCCGGCCCTGCGGCTTTATCCTTTCTTCGCCCTGCCTTTCTTCCTGCTGGACCGGCGGCCGTTAAAGAGCCGCCTGGCCGCCGCCGGGTTGTTCCTGGCCGCGCCGCTGCTGGCCATGAACCTGTGGAGCCTGCGCAACTACCTGGACAAGGGCTACTACGCCCTGCTGCCGCTGGAGAGCTACCATTACGTAGGCCGCGTGGTGAACCACCTGGAATTCCCGGCGGGCAGCGCGGCGAAGCCCTACTTCCTGGCCAACCTGCCGGCGGGCCGGGCGGCCCGCGACCAGAAGGCCCCCGTAGTGCACGCCGCCGTGGCGGCCATGAAGGCCGCCGGCGTGCCCGCCGAGGCGATGGACGCGGATTTCAGGAGCATCTTCCGGCTCAGCATCCTGCGCCGCCCCTTCTCCTATATGAAGGAGAGCGCGGTGGAGCTGTTCTATTTCTTCTTCTCGGCGCATAACCTCTACGCCAAGTTCGGCCTGGCGGACCGCCTGCCGGTCTCGGCGGAAAGCGGCCTGCGCTCGGGCCAGGCCGGGGCGGTCCTGCTGAAAGTGGCGGTCAGCATGCACCCGTTCTACTGGCTCGTCTTCGCGCTGCTGGCCTGGTTCACCGCCGTCAACGCGCGCCTGCTGCTTTCCGGCGGGAATTTCTTCCTGGCCTACGCCTATTCCCTTATCCTCTATATCTCCCTGGTGAGTTCCATGGCCAACGAAGGCCTGGCCCGCTACCGGCTGGCCATACAGCCGCTGATGCTGGTCATAGCGGCGCTGGCGCTGGCGCGCCTGTTCCCCGGCCGCGCCGACGGGGGCGGCCGGTGAAGATAATCTACTGGGGCACCTACGACAGCGCCTACCCGCGCAACCTGACCGTGATAGCCGGCCTGCGCGAGAACGGCGCCGAGGTGACGGAATGCCACGAGCCCCTGTGGAGCGGCACGTCGGACAAACTCTCACGGGCGCGCTCCGGCTGGTTCGCCCCCGGCCTGCTGCTGCGCTGGCTGGCCGCCTATGTAAAGCTTTCCCTCCGCTTCCTGTTCTCGCCGAAGCCTGACTATATGTTCGTAGGCTACTCCGGCCATTTCGACATGTTCCCGGCGGCGCTGCTGGCCCGCCTGCGCGGGGTGCCGGTGGTATTCGACGCCTTCCTGTCCCTCTACGAGGCCTTCGTGCTGGACCGCCCGGCCATAAAGCCCGGTTCGCTAAAGGCCCGGCTGCTCTTCCTGGTGGACAAATATTCCTGCCGCCTGGCCGACCTGGCGCTGCTGGACACCGACGCCCACATAGAGTATTTCTGCTCCGCCTTCGGCCTGCCCAGGGAGAAATTCCTCCGCAGTTTCGTGGGGACCACGCGGCTGCCGCCCCCGGCGCCGGCCCCCGCGTCCGAAACCTTCACCGTCCTCTATTCCGGCCGCTACATCCCGCTGCACGGGGTGGAATACATACTGCGCGCCGCCGCGCTGCTCAAGGACAGGGAAGACATTATCTTCCGTTTCGACGGGGCCGGTGAAGGCCTCCCCGCCGCCCGGGCGCTGGCCGCGCAGCTGGGGTTGAAGAGGGCTGAATTCGTAAATTCCTCCACCCAGGAGGAGATCTCGGCGGCCATAGCCGCCGCTCACGTCTGCCTGGGGGTCTTCGGCTCCACGGACAAGGCGGCCAGGGTGATCCCTAATAAAGTTTTCGAGGCGCTGGCGCTGGCCAGGCCGCTGATAACCGGCGGGTCGCCGGCCGCCGCGGAGCTGCTGACAGACGGCGCCGACTGCCTGCTGGTCCCCATGGCCTCTCCCGAAGGGATAGCCGGAGCGGTGGCCCGCCTTAAGGACGACCCGGCGCTGCGGGCCCGCCTGGGCGGAGCCGGCAGGGAACTTTTTGAACGCAGGGCCTCCTCCCGCGTGCTGGGCGCCGGGATACTGGAGGCCTTACGGAATATTTAAGAGGAACACTATGCTGAAGACTCACACCCTCATCATCGGCGGCGGTCTGGCCGGGCTCTCGGCCGGCACGGCACTGGAAGGCAGGAAGCCTTACCTGATAGCCGAGCGCGAGAGCCGCCCCGGCGGGCTGGCCGCCACGGTAAAAAAAGGCCGCTTCTCCTTCGACTACTCCGGCCACCTGCTGCACCTGCGCTGGCCTAAGACCTCAAAGCTGATCCTCGACGCCCTGAAGGGCAACTGCGCCCGCATAAAGCGCGACGCCAGGATCTACGCGCACAAGAGCTGGACCCCTTACCCTTTCCAGGCTAACCTCTCCGGCATGCCTCCCCGGGTAAAGTCGGAATGCGTCAGCGGCTTCCTTAAGGCCTACAAAGCGGGCGGCGGCCCCGGCGACGGTTCCGAGGTCTTCAGCCGCTGGACCCGGCGGGTCTTCGGCGGCGGCATCTCGGAGCATTTCATGCTGCCCTACAACGCCAAGCTCTGGCGCTACCCCCTGGAACGCCTCACCACCGAATGGTGCGCGCCTTTTGTACCGATGCCTAAACCGGCGGAGGTGATAGAAGGCGCCTACGGCAAAAAGTCTGAGGGCCTGGGCTACAATACGGTCTTCCATTACCCGAAGTCCGGCGGCATAGGCGCGCTGGCCACGGCTTTCTCCGCGGGGCTGGGCGGGCTGCGGCTCGGCCTGGAGGTGGAGAGCGTAAACCTGAAGAAGGGCGTGGCTATGGTGCGCCATTTCGGCCCGGTCAATTTCAGCAGGCTCATAAACACCTCCCCGCTCCACAGCTTTATCGCCATGGCCGAGGACGCCCCGGCCGCCGTGAAGCGCGCCGCGGCCGCCCTGCGCCATAACACGGTCTATGTGCTGAACCTCGGCGTGAAAGGGGTAAAGAACGACATGCACTGGGGCTATTTCCCCGGAGCGGAGTTCCCCTTCTACCGGGCTGGCCTCGCCTCTAATTTCTCGAGGAGGGCCGCGCCCCGCGGCCACGCTTCTTTCTATATAGAACTGGCCACGGCGGGCGAGCCGCTGGACCTGGCCTCCGCCGAGGAGGAGATCCTGCGGGGCCTGAAGGCCTGCGGGCTCCTGAAGAGCGCCGGCCAGGTAGTAGAAAAGCTCTGGCTGAAGATCCCCTGCGCCTACGTCGTCTACAACCGCGAGCGCGCCCGCGCCCTGCCGGTAATTTTCGACTGGCTCAAGTCCCGCTCCGCGCTGTCCATAGGGCGCTACGGCGCCTGGAAATACTCCTTCATGGAAGAGAGCGTCAAGGAAGGCCTGGAGGCCGCCTCCTCGGTCCTCCGCTGAGGCGCCGGACCGCCGCGCCGCATGCCCAAGACGTCCCCCCGTTTTATCCGCTTCCGCCTGCTGGGCGGCAGGGAACTCGCCGCCCTGGCGGGCCTCGTCGGCCTTATCTTCCTGGCGAGCGCGCTCTACGTGCTGTGGCTGCCGGACGTTTCAGAATTCAAGAAAAAGAATCCCGCAGAAACTTCCTTCATGCGGCTCAAAGAGCGGCAGGCCGCGAAGCTCGGCAGGAAACTGCCGCGCAGGCTGGTCTGGACGCCGTGGAGCGGGATCTCGGAGAACCTCAAGCACGCCGTGCTGGTGGCGGAGGACGACGGCTTCTACCGCCACAAGGGCGTGGACTGGGAGAGCACGAAAAAAGCCATCGAAACCGACTGGAAGACGCGGCGCTTCGCCAAGGGCGGCAGCACCATAACGCAGCAGGTGGCCAGGAACCTCTATCTCTCCCCCTCCAAGAACCCGCTGCGAAAGATAAAAGAGATACTTATAGCCCGGCGGTTGGAGCGTGAGCTGGGCAAGCGGCGTATCTTCGAGCTCTACCTGAATATCGCCGAGTGGGGCAAGGGCATCTGGGGCGCCGAAGCTGCGGCCCAGGCCTATTTCGGCCATAGCGCGGCCGAAGCTGACCCCGGAGGAGGCCGCGGCCCTGGCCGCGGCCCTGCCGAGCCCGCGCCGCTACAACCCGACCGGCGGGACCCGCTTTATGGAGCGCCGCAAGAGCCAGATAGTAGCCCGCATGCGCGCCTCCGGCTACCTGCCCGACGAGGCCGACGACGCGGCCCTTGAAGATTCTTTTGAAGTGATCTCTTCCACCGAAATAACCGTCAGCGCCCCGGACGAGGCGGCCGTAAGCACCGCCCCCGCCTCCGGGGAACCACCGTTGGAATAATTCTGAGGATTTAGACTTGGCGCCGGTCTGGCCGGGGCTTACCCCCCGCGCCCTGGCTTGCCGCAGGGAAACCGTTGCGCGGTTTCCCCCCCGCTGGGAATTAAGCGGGGCCCCCCTTTCCCCAAAGGGCGCGGGGGGTAAGCCCCGGCCAGCCCTCCGGACAAAACCAAACAGTTCAGTCTATCACGCCGGCTTTGAGCAGGGCTTCTTTCAGGCCGGCGCGGCGGGCCTCGGAGAGAGGCAGCAGCGGCAGGCGCGGCTCGGGCTGGCACAGGCCCAGCAGCGAAGCCGCGTATTTGACGGGGATAGGGTTGGTCTCCACGAAGAGCGCCTTCACCAGCGGGAAAAGGTCGTGGTGTATGGCGGCCGCGCCCACCACGTCTCCCGCCAGGAAGAGCTCGCACATGCGCGCCACCTTCGCCGGCGCCACGTTGGACGCCACCGAAATAACGCCCTTGGCTCCCACCGACATCATGGGCAGCGTCAGCGAGTCGTCGCCGCTCATCACGGCGAAACCGTCGTCGGCGCCGTTGAGGATCTCGCTCACCTGGTCCAGGCTGCCGGAGGCCTCTTTGATCCCCACTATGTGGGAGAACTTCCTGCGCAGGCCCAGCGCGGTGGCCGGCAGCATGTTGACGCCGGTGCGGCCCGGGATATTGTAAAGGATGATGGGCAGCCTGGTGGCCTTGGCCAGCTCGGAGAAATGAGCGGTCATGCCCTCCTGCGTGGGCTTGTTGTAGTAGGGCACTATCGCCAGCAGCCCGTCCACGCCGAGCGCCGAGACCTTCTTGACCATCTCGGCGGACCTGGCCGTGGAATTGGTGCCGACGCCGGGCACTACGGGCACCCGGCCTTTTACCGCTCCCACCACCGTCTTTATGACCAGCTCGTATTCTTCCGGAGAAAGCGTGGCCGCCTCGCCCGTAGAGCCGCAGGGCACCAGGCCGCTTACGCCGCCTGCCAGCTGGGCACGCACGATTTTTTTAAGCGCGTCCAGGTCCACTTTCCCGTTCCGGAACGGGGTTACGATAGCGGTGAAACAACCTTTTAGTTTAAGCATCAGATCTCCCCTTTGAAAACTATTTTTGCGGGGCCCTGTATGCGGATGTCCGAAGCCCCCGCGCCCGAAACCGTCAGCCAGACCTTGAACCTGCCGCCGCTGCGAGCCGCCAGCCGCACGGGCGGCTTAACCTTGCCCGACAGCGCCAGCGCCACCGCCGCCGCCGTTATCCCGGTGCCGCAGGCCAGGGTTTCCCCCTCCACGCCGCGCTCGTAGGTGCGTATCCGCGCCAGGCCGCCGCGCAGGCTCACGAAATTCACATTGGCGCCGGCGGGACCAAAAGCCCTGTTATAGCGCAGCGCGCGGCCCAGCCCCTCCACGTCTACTTTCTCCGCGTCTCCCACCGGCACCACCGCGTGGGGCACGCCGGTATTTAAAAAATGCACTGCTTTCACTCCGGAGGGGTAGCGGCCCTTAAAGTTCAGCGCGGCGGACGCCACGTCGGGCATCCGCATCCTGACGCTGTCCCTGCCGGCTATCTCCGCCGGGAGGACCCCGGCCAGGGTAGCGAGGCTGAACTTCCGGCTCTTTACCAGGCCGGAGCGCCAGGCCCACCAGGCCGCGCAGCGCGAACCGTTGCCGCAGAAGGCCTCGGAGCCGTCGGAGTTAAAATAGCGCACATCCACGCCCCCGCCGCGGCCCTTGTTCACGTAGAGCAGGCCGTCGGCGCCTATCGCCAGCCGCCGGCCGCAGAGCCGCACCGCCAGCTTTTTAAGGGCGCCTGTCCCCAGGCCGCCCCCGGTCAGCAGCACAAAGTCGTTGCCGGCCCCGGACATTTTCCAGAATTTCATTTTTTGCACGCGTCCTCCGCCCTCTCCCGGGCTTCGCCCAGCAGGGCGGCGCCTATCCTGCAGGCGAAAGGGCCCGCGCCGCGGCCGGCTTCGAGATACGGGCCGGCCTCGCCCCTGCGGTTCAGCGAATAAAGCGCCATACCCTTGATCATCGAGGCCAGCGGGTCGGCCCCCGCGGCCAGCTCGGACTCTGCGGCCTCCATGGCCCGCTTCGGCAGGCCGCCCATCAGCAGGTAGAGCGCGCGTTCCAGGCGCAGCCCGCGGGCGGGCTCCAGCAGCAGCGCGGACTCCAGCAGCGCTACGGCGTTATAATATTTCCCCTGGCCGGCCAGGGCCCTGGCCTCCAGCAGCAGCCAGACGGGCGAGCGCGGCGCGGCCTGCGCTCCTTTGCCGGCGATGTAAACGGTCTCCGCCCAATCCCCCTTCCTGAGCATGCAGCGGGCGTATTCCTCCAGCGCGTCCGCGTCGCCGAAGTCCTGCAGGATCACCGCCCTGGAATAATAGCCTTTCGCCCGGCCCAGGAACCCCTGCGCGGCGTAAGCCCGGGCCAGGCCGAGGGTGGCCTCGATATCGTCGCTCTTCGCCTTCAGCACATCCAGGAACAGCGGCGCGGCCAGGTGCGGGAAGCCGGACTGGTTGTAGATCAGGGCCAGCCTGTAGGAGAACAGGACGTTCTCCGGGTAGAGGCCCAGCGCCAGCTTGTAAAGGCTGACGGCCTTGTTCAGGGACCCGGTGGCCTCGTAGCAGCGGCCCATGTAGCCGTAGGCCGCCTCGCGCATATTGGCCGGCGGTTTCTCGGCGAAGAAAGTTTCGGACATGTCGAGCGCGGCCTGGCAATCCCCTCCCGCGTAGGCCGAACGCATCTGCGCCAACAGTTCGCCCGCGCGTTCGTCGGAGGAATTGCCGAACCAGAAAGCCCGCGCCGGGACTCCCAGGCAGAGCAGCAGGGCGAGGACGGGAGCGGCCCTCATAATTTTTCCACCAGCCGGGGCGCGGAGTAGATCAGCAGGGCTTCCCTGGCCGCGTCGGTGCGCCGGTAAGCCTCGGTCAGGCCGCTTTCCCCCGCCTCCACGCAGCGGTCGAAGTCGGCCACGGTAATGTCCCCGACCTGGGTGCGCACCAAAAAATCGGCGCTCTTCTCTGATTCCCGGGACAGGAGGCTGCCGCGGATGTCTATGACCTGCAGCAGCGTCATCAGCACCGTCTCCGGGTTCTTGTCCAAGGTATTCTCCATCACGCTGGCGAGCACCCAGTCCGCGCCCAGGCCGCGGGCGGCGTCCACCGGCACGTTGTCCACCACGCCGCCGTCCACCAGGTAGCGCTGGCGGTACTGCACCGGCGCGAAGATGCCGGGGATATTGACGCTGGCCCGCACGGCTATATCCAGGGGGCCGTCGGTGAACAGCACTTTCTCCCCGGTGCGTATGTCCATGGCGGTGCAGGCCATCGGTTTTTTTAATTTTTCAAAAGTAAGCCCGCCGAGGCGGTCCTCGATGAAGCGCGTGATATAGGTAGGGGAGATCAGTTTATCCGCGAAGAGCAGCGGCAACATGCGGATGCTTTTAAAATCCCTTACGAACTTGTGCTTGTCGGCGTCCCTGCCGAAAGCCCAGAGCTGCTCCACCGGCTGGCCGGAGGCGTAGATAGCGCCTATCACCGCCCCCATGGAGGTGCCGGCCACGTAGTCTACCGGGAAGCCGGCATACTCCAGCGCCTCCAGCACTCCGGTATGGGCAAAGCCCCGGGCCCCGCCGCCTGAAAGGGCCAGGCCTACGGAAGGCCGCGCCGGCGGCCGGGAAGTGGCCAGCCGCGTCCACATGACGTCGCGCAGCAGCGCATCGTCGCCGCCCGCGGGCTCCTGCGAGCGGGCGCAGGCCGGCGCCAGCAGTACCGCGGAGATGATAAGGGAGAAAAAACGCATGATCAAATGGTCGGCCGGTGTTAATTAGCGAAGTCCCTGCCCTGCGCCCATTCCAGCCTGATGCGGGCGAGGAGCTGGCTGTACACGGCCTGCAGGTATTTCCCCTCCAGGGAACAGAGCGCTGACATGGCGCGCAGCGCGGGCATGGAAGGCCGGGCGGCGCGGGCCGCCTTCTCGTAGGCCGCGCGCGCTTTTTCAAATTCGGAGCGCAGTTTCTCCGCTTCCTCCTGCCAGAAAGCGGCCTCCTTGTGGGCGGAAATGATCTCGAAGCGGATCTGGTCCTGCAGCTCGGCGCGCTTCAACTCGCCCTGCCGGCGCTGGGCCTTGCGCTGCTGCACCTGCGTCCAGATATCGTAGGACAGCGGGAAATGGATGGAGACCGAGGCCAGCCAGTTGGAGGAGCGGTCGTTCTCTTCGGCCAGGGAGGAGAATTTGTACGAGTTGACGTCGTAGCTGGCCCCGAGGTAGATGGTAGGGTAGCGCCGCACCATGGCCATGTTGACGGCGATGTCGTCCATCTGCGCCTTGTAGATCTCGCTCTTGAGTTCCGAGCGGGCCTCCATCGCGGTGACCAGGCTGGTGCCCGCCGCGGTCTCCACCGGGAGCACGGCAAACTCGCCCTCTATATCCCCCTGCCAGCCGGGCTCCTTGTTGAGCACCCGGCGCAGGTCCGTGAACGCCGCCGCGGAGCCGCGCTCGGCCTGCCGGGCCTGGTCGGCGAGGGCGGCCAGCAGCATGTCGGCCTCCAGCGCCTCGAAGGCGTCTTTCTGCACCGCTCCGGCCAGGTCGTTCCCCCTTGCCGCCCAGCCGGCCGCCGCGGCGCTGAGCCGGCGCTGATACAGCAGGGTATAGAAAACTTTCTTCGCCGCCAGCGCCGCGTCGGCCCTGACGGTATCGAAATTGACTTTCGCCTGGTTATGGGCGGTCTTGGCCAGTTTGAGAGTGTTGGTGTTCTTGCCGCCGGTATAGAGCGGCTGGAGCGCCTCGGCGCGCATGGAGTAGAACTCGTTGCCGGCCGAGGGGTCGATGTACCTGTTGCCCAGCTCGCTGCCGAGCACCGCGGGGTATTCCAGGTTGACCCGGTTGAGGCTGCCCGAGAGGGCGAACTGCGGCATGGCCATGAAGCGCGCCTCGTGGACGCGCTGCCGCGCTATGATGATATCCTGCTCCGCGGCCAGCGCCGCGGGGCTGTTCCTGACGGCCAGCGCCACGGCGTCCCGGAGCGTCAGGACGGCCTTGCCGTTCTGAGCCAGGACCGCGCCCGGCAGCAAGGCCAGGGCCAGCGCGGCCGCGAATATCCTCATATCTTGAACTTGGGCATTATCTCCGCTACGCGTTTGGCGAGGGCTTCCGCCTGGTCTTTCATGCCCGTCTCGGCGGCCGCCGCGCGGAACTTCTCGTACTCCCGCACCACCTCGTTTACCGCGCCGGTCATGTTGTTGAACTGGTCCTGCATATCGGTCAGCTGGTCGCCCTGCCGCAGGTAGACGCGGTGCGTCAGGTCGCCCTCCGCCACGGTGGCGCAGCTTTTCTCAAACTTGAAGATGGGGCCGGCCATGCGGTGGGAGATCACGGCGGAAACGATGAGCACCATGATCATGTACATCGCTATCTTAAGGCCGAACAGCGGCAGCATGCCGGACATCTCGTCGAGCAGCGGCTGCATCATGGGGTGCTTGTTCACCACGTCGGCGATGGTCCAGAGGATGTCCAGCGCGCTTATCATAAAACCCAGCAGCACGCAGATGAACAGCAGCGCCATGTAGCGGTACTGCAGGTGCTTTTTAATGAGTATCGTTTTGCGCTGGAACTGCGCGGGCGCCTTGGCTTGAGTGTTTTCGGTCATATAACCCCTTATAGCGCGGGGGCGGGCCGGGGAGGGCTCTCCCCGGCCGCGGCCCCGCTTTCCGTCAGAACAGGATCTCCATCAGGTCGAACCATTCCTTGCCGACCGTCTTCAGCTCGCCGGTGGCCTGCTCGAGCGGCACGCCGACGTACCGGTTATTGACGAGCGCGGCCATGGTGCCGAACTGGCCGGTATGCACCAGCTCCGCGGCCTTGAGGCCCACCTGCGTGGCGAGCATCCGGTCGAACAGCGTCGGGGCGCCGCCGCGCTGCATGTGGCCGATCACGGCGTGGCGCGTCTCTATGCCGGTCTGCTTCTCGATAAACCCGGCGATGCGTTCGCCCATGCCGCGGTCCTTGAGGATCGCGTGGCCGAACTGGTCCACCTCGCGCTTGGAGGCGCCTTCGCCCACTTCGGGCAGCTCGGCGGCCTCGCTGGTCACCACCAGGGCGTACTTCTTGCGGCCGTAGGCGGCTTTGATCTTGAGCAGCATGTCGGCGGTGTCTATCTTGCGCTCCGGGATGCAGACGTAGTCGGCGGCGGCGGCGATGCCGGTGTAGAGCGCCACCCACCCGGCGTGGCGGCCCATCACTTCCATCACCATCACGCGGTGGTGGCTGTTGCCGGTGTCGAGCAGCGACTGCGCGGCGTCCACCGCGCGCGTCACGGAGGTGTCGAAGCCGAAAGTGTAGTCGGTGACGTTGAGGTCGTTGTCCATGGTCTTGGGCACGCCCACCACGTTAAGCTTGTGGTCCCGGTACAGCTTGGTCGCCACGCCCAGCGTGTCGTCGCCGCCCATCGCCACCAGGGCGTGCAGGCCGAGCCGCTTGAAGGTCGCGAGGCATTTCTCCACGCCGCCCTCGTTCTTGTAAGGGTTGGTGCGGGAGGTGCCCAGCATCGTGCCGCCCTTCATGATGATGTATTCGGTGATCTCGCGCGAAAGCGGGGTGGTGGTGCCTTCGGTCAGGCCCCGCCAGCCGTCGGTGAGGCCGACGCATTCGTAGCCGTACTTCTCGGCCGCGTAAACGCAGCCGCGGATGGCCGGGTTAAGCCCCGGGCAGTCGCCGCCGCCTGTCAAAATTCCTATCTTTTTTTTCATGTCTCCTCCTCAGGTAGTCTGTTCTCTAGAAGCTGGTATTATAGCGGAGCTGCACGATCCGCTCCGTCTTGCGCTCCACGCCGGGGGCGAAATCGTCGTTGCCGCCTATTTCGCGCGCGGCCACGTCTATCTGGAAGTAAGGGGTGACGTAGGTCCTGATGCCGGCGTTGAAGCGGGAAGGGTCGTCGGAGTGGAACATATTGTCCATCTCCAGCATGAAGGCCACCTTGTCCTCCAGCGTGTAGTTCAGCGCGAGAAAGCTGAACAGGTAGTTATTGTCGAAGTCCGGCACGTTGAAGCCGCCGTGCAGCGCCAGGCCCGGCACCCCGATCTCCTTGGAGCCGACCAGGTACATGCCCTTGCCCTTCTCCATGTATTTCTTGTCGGTCGGGTTGTAATAGTAGCCCTGGCCGTCGTAACCCAGCGCGATGGCCGGGATGTAGTAGCCGCCGTCGAAGAAGCGGAACTTCACCTGGATTTCGGGGCGGCGCATCTTGACGCCGGAATCGGAACCTATCAGCTTGTCCACCGTCATCGCCGCGCCCAGGTTGAGGCGCTCCAGCACGCCGAAGTTCAGCGAGCCCAGCACGCCGCCGCCGGAGTAGGCGCGGGTCTTGAACATGAAACCGTAGTAGTCCAGGATGCCGGCCGTGGGCACGTCTATCATCTCCACGTCGGGCAGCACCACGGCTTCGCCGGAGGACTTGTCCTTGCCGGCCAGGGCGGGAGCGGCCGCCAGGAGCAGCAGGGCCAGAACAGCGTTGATCTTTTTCATCTTTACCTTCCTTCTTGTCTTGTCTTTACTGCAAAATTCAGGAACCGAGCGCGGCCTTGACCTTGGCCTCGAGCTCCTCGAGCGAGAACGGCTTCTGCACCGCCTCGGTGGCGCCGCTGAGCATGGCGATGCCCTTCTCGCTGGACACGTCGCGCGAGGTCATGATTATGATCTTGGGGCAATCGGCGCCGTAGCGCGAGGAGATCTCGCTGGCGACGTGGTAGCCGTCTATATAGGGCATCATGACGTCGAGCAGCACCAGGTCGAACCGCTCGGCCTCCGCGGCCTGCAGGGCGTCCTTGCCGTTGACCTTGGCGGTCACGTCGTAGCCGGCCCGCCGGAAGTAGGTCTCCAGCAGGTCTATCAGGTCCGGGTCGTCGTCGGCTATCAGAATCCGCTTTCCACTTTCCATGTCTTGTCCCCCAGGAGCCGTTCTATCTCGTGCAGCAGCGCGTCGTTCAGGGTCACACGCTCCGTGGTCTCTATCATATAGGTGCCGCGCGCCTTGGCGTTCACCTGGAAATATACGGGGCACATGCCGTGGCTTTTGCCAAGCGCGCTCTTCAGCTCGTGCAGCTGCTTCTCGTCGAAAAGTATGCCTTCCGGCAGGTTCAGGATCAGGCCGCGCGCCCACTTGTTCATCGCGTCGAACAGGCCGTAGGCCTCCTCCGCGATGAGCTCGAAGTTCTCGGCGCCGAAATCGGACTTCTGCACCTTGCCGGCCACCACCACCACTTTGTTGGGGCCGAGCTGGGAGCCGAACATCTTGTATTTCTTGGGGAACAGGCAGACGCCTATGTTGCCGGTCAGGTCCTCCACCTCGAACTTGGCCATGGCCTCGCCGGTCTTCTTGGTCTGCATGTTCTTGAACTGCGCCACTATGCCGGCCACGCGCACCATGGCACCCTCGGCGAAACCGCCGGCCAGGACCTTTTCGGCCTGGGCGTTGGCCACCATGGAAAGGTGGCGGCGGTAGCTGTTGAGCGGGTGGCCCGAGAAATAGAAACCCAGCACTTCGTGCTCGTTCTTAAGCAGGATATGCTCGTTCATCGCCGGAGAGGCCTTCTTCTCCTCCCCGAAGAGCATGGTCTGGTTGCAGTCGTGCCCCTTGCCGCCGCAGAAAGCCTCCACGGCCTCCATCGCCTTGGCGCGGGAGAACTCCGGCTTCTCGGCCGGGTAGAAACAGTCGAAGCAGCCGCCCTTGGCCATGGACTCTATGACCCGCTTGTTGAGCTGCTTGGAGTCGGCGCGCAGGGTGAATTCCTCGAAAGAGCGGAACGCGCCGTTGCGGGCCCTTTCGGTCACCATCGCCTCCACCACGCCTTCGCCTACGTTCTTCACCGCGGTGAGCGCGAAGCGGATGGCCGGCTTGCCGTTATGGTCCTCTATGGAAAATTTCTTGTACGAGCGGTTGACGCTGGGCCCGGCGATGGCGATCTCCATGTCCTGGGCCTCGCCGATATAGGTGACCAGCTTGTTCTCCTTGTCCTCGGAGTTCACGGCGCTCTTGCCGATTTCGCTGGTCAGCAGCGCGGCCATGAACTCCACCGGGTAGTTGGCCTTGAGCCACGCGGTCTGGTAGGCCACCAGGGCGTAGGCGACGGAATGCGATTTATTGAAGCCGTAGCCGGCGAACTGCGCCATCTGGTCGAAGATCTTGGTGGAGAGTTTGTTGGAAACGTCGTGGTACTGCTTGGACTGAGCCACGAATTTCTCGCGCAGCTTCTCCATGACGTCGAGCTTCTTCTTGCCCATGGCCTTGCGGAAGTCGTCGGCCTCACTGGGCGTGAACTTGGCCATGCTCTTGGCGATCTCCATGACCTGCTCCTGGTACACCATGGTGCCGTAGGTGTCCTTCAGGATAGGCTCGAGCAGCGGGTGGTCGTAAACGATCTTTTTGCGGCCGTGCTTGCGCTCCACGAAGGTCTCGAGCATGCCGCTCTCGATGGGACCGGGGCGGTAGAGCGCCACAAGGGCCGAGATATCGCTGAAGACGGTGGGCTTGAGGCCCTTCACCAGCTTCTTCATGCCCTCGCTTTCCAGCTGGAACACGCCGGTGGTCTTGCCTTCGCACAGCAGGTCGAAGGTCTTCTTATCGTCCATCATTATGGAGTAGATGTCGAACTCTTTCTTGCCGGGCAGCGCCCGGATGAACTCGGAGGCGGTCTCTATGATGGTGAGCGTGCGCAGGCCGAGGAAGTCCACCTTGAGCATGCCCAGCGAGCCCAGCATGTTGCCGTCGTACTGCGTGGTGATGACGTCCTTGTTGTTGCGGTTGGCCAGCGGCACGTAATCGGTGATGTCGTCCTTGGAAATCACCACGCCGGCGGCGTGCACGCCGGTCTGGCGGCGCAGGCCCTCCACCTTGAGGGCGATGTCGAACATCTTCTTGATCTTCGGGTCGCGGGCGTATTCCTTGAGCTCCCCCACTTCATTGAGGGACTTGAACAGCGTGGCCTTGGGGTCGGCCGGGATCAGCTTGGAGATGGCGTTGACGTCGGGCAGCGGGATGCCCATCACGCGGCCCACGTCCTTAATGGCGCTCTTGGCCTTGATGGTGCCGTAGGTGATGATGTTGGCCACGCGGCTGGCGCCGTACTTTTCGCGCACGTACTGCACCACCTTCTCGCGGCCGTCGTCGGAGAAGTCGATGTCGAGGTCGGGCATGCTCTTGCGGCCCGGGTTGAGGAAGCGCTCGAACAGGAGGCCATTGGGCAGCGGGTCCACCCGGGTGATGTCGAGCGTGTAGGCCACCAGTGCGCCGGCGCCGGAGCCGCGGCCGGGGCCCACGGGCACGCCTATGGAACGGCCGTGGTTGATGAAATCCATGACTATCAGGAAGTAGCTGGAGAAGCCCATCTTCTTGATGGTGTCCAGCTCGAACTCCAGGCGCTTGCGGTAATCCTCGCCGGCGCCGGGCACTTTCTTCTTCAGGCCTTCCTCGCAGAGGTCCCTGAGGTAGTAGAAGTCCCCGTCGCCCTCGGGGTGCTCGCCCCGGTACTTCTGCGGGATGTCAAAAGCGGGCAGGTGCAGCTTGCTGGTGTCTATCTTCACGCTGCACTGGTCGGCTATGACGAGGGTGTTCTTGATGGCTTCCGGGGTATGGGAAAAGAGTTTTATCATCTCGGCCGGGCTCTTGTAGTAGAGCTCGTGCTGGGTCATGCGCATGCGGTCCGGGTCGTCCATCAGGGAGCCGGTGGAGATGCAGATGTGGGCGTCGTGCGCCTCCCAATCCTCTTTCTTCTGGTAGTGGCAGTCGTTGGTGGCCACGAGCGGCAGGCCGGTGCGCTTGGCCACCTCCAGGAGCCCGGCCATGGCGGCCTGCTCCTCGGGGATCGTGTGGTCCATCAGCTCGAGGTAGAAATTGCCTTTGCCGAGGATGTCGCTGTACTCCATGGCTATTTTCACGGCCTCGTCGATCTTGCCCTCGGCGCAGTTGCGCGCTATATGGGACTTGAGGCAGCCGGACAGGCAGACCAGGCCGTCGGCGTGTTTGGCGAGGAGCTCGGCGTCTATGCGGGGGTCGTGGTAGAAGCCCTCCAGGAAGGAATTGGAGACCATCTTCATCAGGTTGCGGTAGCCGGCGTCGTTCCTGGCTAGCACGGTCATGTGGCCGTTGTCGCGGCGGCCGGTGCTCTTGTCGCGGTCCTTGCGCGAGCCGCGGGTGATGTAGCATTCGCAGCCGAGGATGGGCTTGAGGCCGACGGCGTTGGCCATGAAGTAGAAGTCCATGGCGCCGTACATGTTGCCGTGGTCGGTGATGGCCAGCGCGTTGCCTTTGACGGCGGCGAGGCCCTTGAGGAATTCGGAGGGGCCGCCGTGGCCGTCGGAAATGCGCAGCATCCCGTCGAGCAGCGAGTACTCGGAGTGGTTATGAAGATGTATGAATTCAGGAGCCATTAAAATAGAAAACCCCGCGGCCAACCGCCCGCAGTCTCTAATTATATAAATAATAGAGCCCTTAAAGGAATTCCCCCCTTGGGACGCTGCTCTTCAGCGCCGACTGCCAGTTCGGGGTCCGGACGTTGCAGGCCTGCCACGGGCATAGGGACCGTCAAGAACGTGGTCTCGCACACCGTGCTCGCCACTCCCCGTCTCGGCCCTCGCGCTTATGCAAGCTCGGGCCTCCGACAGGGTCTTGCCGGCCCCTATGCCCGCGTCAGGCCTTAAAGGCCCGGCGAGGGTATGCCTTCGGAGGGGCCTCACGAGGGCGAGGCTTGCGTAAGCGCCGAGCCCGAGTGAAAGAGCGAGGCCACGGTGTGGCCGAGCGTACCCGAAGAAGGCATACCCTTGGCGGGCCGGGAGCCCCGCGTACCCGGAGAAGGCATGCCCTCATCGGGCCTGCTGCTGACTGGGCAGAACTTATGAGTTTTACGGCGCTTTGCGTGGAAATTATATAATTACGGGATGGCTAAGAAGGCGGTACTGGACCTGAAGGAAGTTTCCCACAAGCGGCGGCTGGTGTTTTCCGGAACCGTCAAGTTCCGGGCGGACACGGTGACGCTGCCGAACGGCCGGCGGGCCACGCGGGAATTCATGGACCACCCGGGCGCCGTGGCCGTGCTGCCGGTGCTGCCCGGCAACAGGATAATTTTCGTGCGCCAGCACCGCTACCCCGTCGGGGAGGACACCCTGGAGATCCCCGCGGGCAAACTGCATTCCGGCGCCGACGATCTGCTCCGGCGGGTAAAGGCCGAGCTCAGGGAAGAGACCGGCTACACCGCCAGAAAGATAAAGCCGCTGCTGTCCTACTGGCCCACCCCGGCGTTCGCCAACGAGGTGCTGCACCTCTACACCGCCGAGGGCCTGACCCCGGGAATCGCCCAGCCCGACGAGGACGAGTTCCTGCGCGTGGAGATCCTGCCTTTCGAGAAGGCCCTGAGGATGGTAAAGACGGGCCTCATAAAGGATTCCAAAACCATAATAGCTTTGCAGGCGTGGAAGATAAAATTACTGGAGAAAAAATGAAATTCGACACTACCGACAACCTGTGCGTCAACACCATCCGGACCCTTTCCATAGACATGGTCGGGCAGGCCGACTCCGGCCACCCCGGCCTGCCGCTCGGCGCGGCGCCGCTGGCCTACGCCATCTGGGCCGGCAACATGAAATTTTTCCCCTCCGACCCCGACTGGTTCGACCGCGACCGCTTCGTGCTGTCGGCGGGCCACGGCTCTTCGATGCTTTACTCGATGCTGCACCTCTACGGTTACGGCCTTAAAATGGAAGATCTTAAAGCCTTCCGCCAGCTCGACAGCCTGACCCCGGGCCACCCGGAATACGGCCACACCAAGGGCGTGGAAATGACCACCGGCCCGCTGGGCCAGGGCCTGGCCAGCGCCGTAGGCATGGCGCTCGCCGAGCGGCTGACCGCGGAGAAGCTCAACACCCCCGAATTCACCCTGGTGGACCACCACACCTACGTGCTCTGCGGCGACGGCGACCTGATGGAGGGCGTCTCCTACGAGGCGGCCTCGCTGGCCGGCACCATGAAGCTGGGCAAGCTGATCTGCCTTTACGATTCCAACGGCATCACTATAGAGGGCTCCACCGCCCTGGCCTTCACCGAGGACGTCAAGAAGCGCTTCCTGGCGCAGGACTGGCAGGTGGTAGAGGTGGAGAACGGCAACGATCTCGACGAGCTGGACTCCGCCATACGCAAGGCCAAGCGCGAAACCGAAAAGCCGTCCATCATCATCGCCAAGACCCATATCGGCTGGGGCAGCCCCAAGCAGGACAAGAATTCGGTGCACGGCGAGCCGCTCAAGCCCGAAGAGATCCTGGCCACCAAGAAAGCCCTGGGCTGGCCCTCGACCGAGCCCTTCTTCGTGCCCGAAGAGGCCAGGGCCCGCTTCGCCGAGCAGGCGGCCGCCGGGGAAAGGGACCGCAAGCGCTGGCTGAAGCTCTGGAAGAATTACAGCCAGTCCCTGCCGGAAAAAGCGGAGCTGGCCAAGGCCATGCTGGGCCGCGAGATCCCCGAAGACCTGTTCAAGCCGGCCGACACTTTCTTCGACAAGCCCGTAGCCACGCGCGAAGCGTCCGGCAAGGTGATCAACCTGATGGCGGAGCGGCTGCCGGGCCTGGCCGGCGGCTCGGCCGACCTCGGCCCTTCGACGAAAACCGACTTCACCAAGGAACCCACCCGCACGCTGCATTTCGGCATCCGCGAGCACGCCATGGGTTCCATCCTCAACGGCCTGGCCCTGCACGGCGGCATCATACCGTTCGGCGCGACCTTCCTGGTCTTCTCGGACTATATGCGCCCGGCCATCCGCCTGGCCGCGGTGATGAATATCCCGTCGATCTTCGTCTTCACGCACGACAGCATCGGCGTGGGCGAGGACGGCCCCACCCACCAGCCGGTAGAGCACCTGATGAGCCTGCGCCTGATCCCTGGCCTGGTGGTGCTGCGCCCCGGCGACGCCTGGGAGACGCTGTACGCCTGGGAGGCCGCGGTGCGGCTGAAGAGGCCCGTCTGCCTGGCGCTCTCCCGGCAGAAGCTGCCGCTCTACACGCAGTACCGCGAGAAGATAGCCGAAGGCGTTAAGCGCGGTGCCTACCTGCTGCGCGGCCCGTCCACGGTGCCGTCGATCGAGCTGGTGGCCTCCGGTTCCGAGGTCTCACTGGCCTTCGAGGCCGCGGCCCTGCTGGAAAAACAGGGCATTGCCGCCAGGATAATCTCCGCGCCGTCGCTGGAACTTTTCCGCGAGCAGGACCAGGCCTACCGGGACTCCGTCATGATCCCCGGCCTGCCGAAGCTCTGCCTGGAGGCGGGCAGGACCATAGGCTGGGCGGATTTCGCCGGGCCGGACAGCCACGCCGTCGGCATAGACACTTTCGGTAAATCGGCGCCGGCAAGCAAGGCTTACGCGGCGCTGGGGCTTACGGCTGAGAAGGTGGCAGAGGCCGCCAGGAAGATGGTTAAGTAGTTTTTTCGGCAGTCAGTCAGCGCCACGGGGTCCTGCCGGGGTTTTGCCGACGGGCAAGAACGGCAGGACCGCGCTTATAAGCGCGCACCTATGGCGCAAGGGGGTTCATATGCATTCAATAGCTATAGCCGGCTTGGGCAGGATGGGCGGCAACATGGCCCGCCGCCTCGTGGCCCGGGGCGTCAAAACTCACGTCTGGAACCGGGAGCCGGAAAGGCTCGCCCCCCTCGGGGCGGCCGGGGCAGTCACGGCCAAAACCCTTACCGAGCTGGTCGCCGCCATGCCGGCCCCGCGGGCCGTCTGGATGATGATCCCCGCCGGCGAGGCGACGGAGACCCTGTTCCTTGGCCTGCTCTCCCTGCTGCAGAAGGGCGACCTCATAATCGACGGCGCCAACGGCCATTGGCGGGACGCCGTGCGGCGCGCTGAAAAAGCCTCGGCGGCCGGAGTGAATTTTCTGGACGCCGGCGTCTCCGGCGGGATCTGGGGTCTGGAGAAGGGCTACTGCGTGATGGCCGGCGGCGAGAAGCCCGCCTTCGCCGGAGCGGAACCTTTTATAAAAGCGCTCTGCCAGGACGGCGGCTATATGCACTGCGGCGGCCCCGGCGCCGGGCATTTCACCAAGATGGTGCATAACGGCATAGAGTACGCGATGATGGAGGCCTACGGCGAGGGTTTCGAACTCATAAAGGCCTCTCCGTTCGGGAACATGGACCTGGCGGGGCTGGCCGGCACCTGGAACCGGGGCAGCGTGATCCGCTCCTGGCTGCTGGAACTGGCGCAGAACGCCTTTGACAAGGACCCGCGGCTGGAGAAGGTCTCCGGCGTAGTGGCCGATTCCGGCGAAGGCCGCTGGACTGTGGAGGAGGCCGCGCGCCTGGGCGTGCCGGCCCCGGCCATCGCGGCCGCGCTGTTCAAGCGCTTCACCTCTCAGGATAAGGATAATTTCGGCGACCGCCTCTCCGCGGCGCTGCGCAACGAATTCGGCGGCCACGGCGTAAAAGCGCGATGACGGCCCCCGTCGGCTTCTGCAGCGAGACCCGCCCCGACAGCTGCGGCGTAGTGCTGTTCGGCGCCACCGGCGACTTGGCCGCCCGCCGGATAATCCCGGCGCTGGCCGGCCTGTGCGGCAAGGGGCTGGCCCCGCGGAATTTTTACGCGCTGTTCGTCGGGCGCACCCCTCTGGACCGGCCGGCCTTCGAGGCCCGCCTGGCCGCCGCGGCCGCCGGCGCCGGGGGCCGCTGCGCCAGGGCCCTGCTCGCCCGGGCCCGGTATCTGCGGGCGGACTACGATAGCCCGGCCTTCTACCGCGAACTCTCGGCCGCGCTCGACGCGCTGGATGCCGAGCACGGAGTGGAAAAGAAGCGGCTGTTCTACCTCGCCACCCCCCCTTCCGCTTTCGAACCGATAGCGCTCAGGCTCAAGGACGCCGGCCTGCTCTCCGAACCCGGCGGCGGCGCGCACTGGTCCAGGATAATAATAGAGAAACCTTACGGCTCCAGCCTGGAGAGCGCCTGCGCGCTGGACTCCGGCCTGAAAAAGGCGGTGCCCGAGTCGCAGATCTACCGTATAGACCATTTCACCGGCAAGGAAACGGTGCAGAATATCCTGGCCCTCAGGGCCGCCAACCCGCTGTTCGAGGAGACTTGGAACGCCCGCTTCCTCGACCACGTGCAGATCACCGTCTTCGAGGAACTGGGCGTGGAAGGGCGCGCCTCTTTCTTCGAGCGCATGGGCCTGGCGCGGGACATGATGAGCCACATCCTGCAGCTGGCGGCCGTGACCGCGATGGACCTGCCGGAGGGCTTTCGCGACAGCCAGTTCAAAGAACAGAAACGGCGCTTCTTCGCCAGCGTGCCCAAGCCCGGCCCGGGCGAGGCCGCCGGCTTTGTGCGGGGCCAGTACGCCGGCTACGCTGGAGAGCCTGGCGTGGCGCAGGGTTCCACGACGGAGACCTTCCTGGCCTTCCGGCTGCTGGTGGAGAACGACCGCTGGCGCGGCGTCCCGTTCTATATAAGGGCCGGCAAAAAAGCGGGGCGCAAACGTACTCGCATAGACCTGGCCTACAAAAAGCCTTCCAGCGGCGCCTTCAGCGGCACGGACGCCGGCTATTCCAATGTCTTCACCCTTAATATCCAGCCCAGGGAAGATCTTTCCTTGTCGATGGTCACAAAACATCCCGGCCCCAAACAGTGCTTCACGCCCAGGGCTATGAACCTGGCCTACCGCGAGCACGCCGAAGAGGCCGGCGCGCCCGACGACTACGAGCGCCTGCTGCTTGAGGCGATGGCCGGGGACCAGACCCTTTTCCTGGGCGACTTCGAAATGAAATTCCTCTGGGACTACCTTTCCCCCGTCCTGAAGGCCTGGGAAGCGCCCGGCGCCCCCCTGCACCTCTATCCCGACGGCAGCGCCGGCCCGGCGGCCGCGGACGCCCTGCTGGAGCGGGACGGGAGGCGCTGGTTTTGAAACGCCGCCTCGTCAGGAAATTCCGCTCTCCGGAAGCCATGGCGGCCTTCGCCGCCGCGCTGTTCGCCAGGGCCCTGCGCGGCAAGCAGGCTCCCCCGCTGCTTGCGGCGCTGCCCGGCGGCAGCACCCCGCTGCACTTCTTTCGCCGGCTGGCGGCCATGCGGCTCCCGTGGGAGAAGGCCGTCTTCTTCATGTCGGACGAAAGGCTGGTCCCGGCGTCCTCGAAGCACAGCAATTTCGGCTCGGCCCGGCGCAGCCTTTTTTCTAAAATAAAAATATCCCGCGCCAACCTGCGCCCGCTGCGCCCGGGGCCGGGCGCGGCCGCCGCCTACGAAAATGAACTTAAGGCCGCCGCGGGCCCAGGGGGCCGGCTGGACCTGGTCTTCCTCGGCCTCGGCGCCGACGGCCATACGGCCTCTCTGTTTCCCGGCTCCCCTGCGCTGGCCAGCCGCGGGCTGGTCGCGGCCGCCGCGGCGCCGGCCGGCGCGGCCCCGGCCCGCCGCGTAACGCTGACGCTGAAAGCCCTCAACCGGGCGGCGACCGTGGTGCTGCTGGCCGCCGGCCCGGCCAAGAAGGCGGCCTTCCTGAAGGCGGCGGCCGGCGACAAAAATATCCCCGCGGGCCGGCTGAGGCCGCGCGGGGATCTGTACCTGCTCTTCTCCGAAAAATCCTAAAACTTCTTGCTCAGCGTGAGGCTCGGCGTGAAGTTAGTGGCAGAGGCCATCTCCGGGCCGATGCCGAGGAACTCTATGGCGTGGTGGACGCGCAGGTCTATGCCGACCTTGAACCCTTCCGCCAGGTAGTAGGAGAAGCCTAAGCCACCGTTGGCGCCCAGCTTGCCGCTGAGGCCGCCCTCGTAAGTCACGCCGGCGTCGGTATACTCCGGGCTGACGCGGTGATAGAGGCCCACGCCTATCTGCGCGTAATATTCCCAGCTGTCGTAGAAGCGGTATTCCTTAAGATAGGGCGCAATAAAAAGCATGCCGGGGTCGTATTTAGTGACCACCTTATGCTCGTGCCCGGTATTGTAGCCGACCTCTAAGCCCCAGCGGAACTCGGTACCGGTATTGTATTCGACGCCCGCCCCGAAGAAAGGGGAACTACGGTAATCCTTCGCCCAGTTGCCGCCCACCGGCTTGGCGTAGCCGGCCATTATGGAATAATCGAGTCTGGAGGCGTCGAAGGCCGAAGCCGTGCCGGCCAGGCCCAGTAAAAGAACCGATAATGCTATAGCGCGCATGTTTCCCCCTGCCTTTAGGTTTTATCCAGATACAGTTTACCGACTAAACAAAGCCCAGTCAAATGGCCCTGGCCCGCCGCAGGCCCCACAGCGAGACCAGCGTGAACAGCGCCGGCGGCGCGAAGCCCGCCAGCGCCGGGTGCAGCAGCTCGGCGTTGCCGGCGGCCTGCGCCATTATGATCACCGCCCAGAAGAAGAAGCCGAAACCCAGGGCCAGGCCGAAACTAAAAAATTTATTATTGCGCCGCACCAGCAGCACCATCGCGGCCCCTATCAGCGCCATAGCGGGGTTGGCCAGCGGCGCGGCCAGCTTGACCCACAGCAGGGTGCGCTCCTCGGTGGCCGGCGCGCCGACGGCCCGCATGCGCCGCAGGCGGCGCAGCAGGTCCGCGGAGGAAAGCCCGTCCGGCACCAGCTTCTCCAGCACCAGGTTCTCCGGCCGCACCGAAATGGCGGACTGATAGGACACGAAGCGTTTTATGGACGGGCCGGAGCCGGCGCCGTATTTTATCATCACCCCGTCGTGGAAGGCCCAGCGCTTTACCGAGGGCTGCCAGGAGGCGGAGGCCGCGTTGATCTCCAGGGACAGCTCCCCCTTGTTGTAGATGCTCATTATCACCCGTTCCATGACGCGCCTGCGACCGTCAAAAACGTGCGCCGTAACAAAGACCTCGTCGCCGGCTGAGAAGGTCACGTCCTTTTTGACCAGGTGTTTCCAATCCTGCTTGGCGCGCAGCTTGCCCTCCATCAGGTACTCGGCCCTCATGAACAGGTCAGGGGCCGCCGTCTCCTGCAGCAGCAGCTGGCCCGCGCCGGCCACCACCGAGCACAAGAGCAGCGGCTTGATCATGTCGAAAGGCCGCCAGCCCCCGGCGAGGCCGGCCTTCCATTCGCCCCTGGAGATCATGCCCCCCAGCGTGAACAGCACGGCCAGCAGGGTGGCGATGGGCGCCATCTTTACGGCGAAATACGGCGCCTGGAAGGCGATATACCGCGCGAAGGCACCAGCGCCGGAGCCGCTGCGCATGAAGAAATTAAGCTTGTCGAACAGGCTGCCGAACAGCAACAGCAGGCAGAAGACCGCGAGGCCGAAGCCGAAAGGGGCCCAGAAACCGCGCGCGATATACCGGTGGAAGACTTTATTCATTTCGCGTAAAGCCGCCGCTTCCACAGCCAGGCCCCCGCGCCGCCAGTCAGCAGCACCGGCGCGAAGATGGCCCAGGGGAACAGCGCCTGGTATTTTTTGCAGAGCACCATGCCCGAGATGGTAAGGCCGTAGTAGAAGAAGATCATCAGCAGGCTGATGGCGAAGCCGGCGGAACGGCCCCGCTTGTCCAGCGCCACGCCCAGCGGGGCCCCCACCAGGAAGAACGCCAGCGGCGCCAGCGCCAGCGCGAAGCGGGAGGCCGCCTCGATGCGGTATTTTACGGCCATTTCAGCGTCCAGGGTTTTGTCCTTCAGCAGGGCCAGCAGCCCGGACGTGGTGAGCTCGCGGTGGTTAAGCTTGCGCGCCTTGCCCTCCTCGGGAAAGAAAGGCAGCAGGGTCTTGTACGACGAGAAACTCCCGTAAAGTATCTTCTCCGCGTCCTTGTAATCGGTCTGGCTGAACTGGCCGTTGCCCAGCGTTATCTCCAGGCCGCGGTCCGAGGCCATGCGGTAGCTCCCGCCGGAGGCGTTTATCCGCGTCACGAAGGCCGGCTCGTTGCCCTTGTTTATCATGCGCACCAGCTTCACGCCGCGCATCGCCCCGGTAAGGTTGTTGACGTCCGCAGCGTAGAGGACCCAGTCCGAGAGCTTCTGGAAGGTGCGCGGCTTGAGCTCTATCTTGGTCACCCTGTTTATCATCGACAGCGTGTAGTCCGTGGAGCGCTTGAGCGAGGCGGGCCCCAGCCAGTTGTTGACCGCCAGCAGCAGCGCGGAAGAGAGCAGCGCCGCCCAGAAAACTCCGGTGAAGATCCCGTAGAAAGAAAAACCGCCGGCCCGCAGGGCGATGATCTCCCCGTCCTGCGACATCTGCCCGAGGGAGAGCAGCATGGCCAGCAGGAAGGCCAGCGGCAGGGAGGTGCCTATGATATTGGGCAGCAGGAACAGCACGCTCTTGGCGAAGAAGTAGAGGGAAAAGCCGGCCAGCGCCCCTTTGTTGACGATCTGCACGAAATTCAGCATTACCAGCAGCGCCATGAAGACAAACAGCGCCAGCCCGAAAAAACGGGCGAAAACGCGCAGGATGTAAAGCCGCACTATAGGCATCGGCATTTATTTATTCTATTATATATCGACGGCCGGTGGAACTACCGCGGCCCAGCCCGGAACGGCGGAAAGCCCGCTTAAAGCCGGGCAGTTTCCGTTTGCCCGGATTTTCTTGGACACAGAGTGAAATTTAAGGCCCTACTGTTAAAACTCGCGATAGTCCTGTCCTGCGCCGCTCCGGCGCACGCCGGGGATTTCGCCGTTCCCTCCTTCTCCTCCGGGCGCTTCCTCCTGCTGGACCGGCAGGACTCGGAAAAAATACTCTCGGAACAGGCCGTTTCCACCGCTCCAGAAGCCGGCGGCCTGGACTCCGTCGCGGGCGACCTGCCCTTCTCCTATACCCAGGATTCCTGGAACTCCGCGCGCGAGGCCGTGGAGACCGGCCGCTTCCGCGGCGAAGAGCTGGCCCCGCTGCCCGCGGTGGAAGTCTCCACCGACACCCCGCTCTCCCCCGAGCCGCAGGTAGAGTTCCGGGAGTCCGGCACCAGCCTCTCCGTCACCGGCCGCAAGGTCATCGCCGTCAACTACAGCGGCAAGCGCTATATAGCCGACCAGACCAACTCCACCCGCGCGCGCAGCCTGAGCCTGTTCGAGATCACCCAGCAGATGCAGGTGCGCATGCAGGGCAAGGTGGGTGCTAAGATCTCCGTCAACGTGGACTACGACGACACCAAGCAGGACAAGCAGGACATCTCGGTGGTCTACCAGGGCGACCCCAACGAGGTGGTGCAGAACGTCTCGTTCGGCGACATCGACCTCTCGCTGCCCGCCACGGAATTCGTCTCCTACAACAAGCAGCTGTTCGGCATCAGGGCCGACCTGAGGACCAAGAGCTTCAAGTTCACCTTCGTCGGGTCGCGGACCAAGGGCGACAGCAAGACCAAGCAGTTTACCGGCAACACGCAGTTCCAGAAGGCCGACATCAACGACATCAGCTACCTGCGCCGGAAGTACTACGACCTCACTTTCGGCAACACCGCGCGCCTGCCGATCAAGGCAAACTCCGAAAAGGTCTACATCGACCGCCAGAACTCCGCCGCCGTGGACAACGTCACCGTTTTCGCCATGACCGGCAGCGACCTGGGCGTGCAGACCTCCTCCTATACGGGCCGGTTCCAGCTGATGAGCCGCGGCGTGGACTACGTGATGGACTACGCCAACGGCATCCTGACCTTCAGCTCCACCCTGGATTCCGACGACGTGGTCCTCATGGACTTCCAGAACGCCAACAATTCGCTGCTGTCGGCCAACACCTCCACCTCCACGCTCGACACCGGCGGCGACGGCCTGTTCAAGATCGTCAAGTCCAAGGATGACGTCCGCATCTCCACCCCGGCCGAGACCGGCTACCGGCGCGAGCTCAAGACCTACTATTCCATCGGCCAGACCAATATCGTGCGCGACAACGGCACCGGCAACTTCTCGCTGAAGGTGCAGGACCTCAGCCACAACGACGTAGGCTCTTCTCTGAACCCGCAGCAGATGTACGCCGATGACAGGATAATCGTGGACTTCGAGCAGGGCATTTTCCACCTGAAGCAGCCGTTCGGCGCCGACGGCGACCCGGACACACCGGACCCGCAGGTCTACGCCGCCACCCCCGCCTCCAAGCGGCTGTTCCACGTGGAGTACAACTACCGCTTTAAGACCTTCACCCTGGACGCCAGCATAGTGCTCAACTCAGAGGTCGTGACGGTGGACAACGGCAGATACACGCGCAACGTGGACTACTTCATAGACTACGAGTCCGGCTTCATCACCTTCTACTATCCGGAGAAGATAGGGCAGGACTCCAAGATCGACATCACCTACGAGGTCTCGCAGTACGGCGGCACCGGCAACCAGTCGCTGGTGGGCGGCCGCGCCTCCTACGACTTCGGCAGCCACTTCTCGCTGGGCACCACGCTGCTCTACCAGGGCGGCATCAAGAGCAACAGCGTGCCCAACGTGAGCGACCTGGTCAACAGCATGCTGGTCTACGAGGGCGACGCCCAGTTAAAGGGCATGAACCTGCTGGGCATACGGACCTCCCTGGGCGGCGAAGTGGCCCAGTCCAAGACCAACCCCAACCTTAACGATTTCGCGCTGATAGACAACATGGAAGGCGTAAAGCAGGACGACTCCGCCCCGCTGGACAAGAACTACTGGGTCATCGCCGCCAACCCTCCCGGCCTCAATCGGCCTCCGGCCGACCCGCGCGCCGTGGGCTGGGCCAACGAGAACGTGAAGGCCAGGGAGATAAACGCGGCCTCCTCTTCGGAGGGCAGCCAGCAGGTGCTGACCGTCAGCTACGATTTCAGCATCTCCACCGAGGTCTCCATCGCCTACCCGCTGTCCCTCACCGGCCTGGACTTCTCCCAGAAAAAGACGCTCGAAATGATCGTCTACGGCCAGGGCTCCGGCGGCCCGCAGCTCAACATCCATTACGGCCAGATAGACGAGGACGCCGACGGCCGCGGCGGCCAGAACTTCACCTGCTCCAGCGGGCTCACCCTCTACGGCTACCCCAAGAGCGAAGACCTTAACTGCGACAGCCAGGTATCGACCAGCGAGGACATAGGCTGGCTCTACGCCCCGGAGGGCCTGGAGCAGCGGCGCTACGGCGCCTCCAACGGCCGCCTGGACTCGCAGGACCTCAACCGCAACGGCCGCCTGGACGGGCAGGATTTCACCGGCGGAGACTTCGGTTATGAGAACGGCAGCACCTTTGTCGACACCACCGACCTCAATGCGGCCAAGAACGTCATCAACTTCTCCGGCTGGCATACGCTGAGCACGCAGATGCCCATCACCTCAACGAACAGTTTCAATTGGAACGCGGTAAAACAGGTACGTGTCTCTCTGAAAAAACCAGTGGGGCTCACTTGCAGCAGTTCTTCCGTCCCCGGCTGTTCCGGAGTGGTTAAGTTCGCGCGCATCTCGGCCGTGGGCAACACCTGGGCCGTCTTCGAGAGCACCAGCGGCGGCGGCGTGCAGGTTTCGGCCATCAACAACATCGACAACACGGACTACAACCCGATCTACAACGCCGGCGGCGACGCGGCGCGGGTCTTCGACGACCTGTACGGCTCGGTCTCCGAGCAGAAGCAGAAGTCCAACTCCGCCACCCTGAGCGAACAAACCCTTAGGATCAGCTACTCCTCCGTTACCGCGGCCTCGTCGGGCTACGTCTACCGCAACTATTCGCAGGCGCTCGACATCTCGCAGCACGAGACCCTGCGGTTCCTGATCAACAACGCCGGCGTCGCGGACGCCAACGCCAAGTTCTTCCTGCGGGCCGGCGGCGACGCCAGCTACTTCAAGGTTTCCGTCCCGCTGGACTTCACCGGCTGGCGCCTGATAGAGCTGCGCCAGGAGGACCTCACCAAGGACTCCATCCCGGACATGTGGGTCAGCAACTCAATCTATAACATAACCGTCTCCTCGGCCGGCACGGCCTCGCTGCAGCAGGTTTCGCAGCTGCGGGTGGGCGTGGAGTCGGCCGACGCCACCCAGCGCTCAGGCACCGTCTACTTTAACGAGCTGCACGTGAAGGACCCGATAGTCCGCACCGGCAACGCGCGCAAGGTGGAAGGCACCGTAGAGCTACCCGGCTGGTTCTCCGCCGGCGGCAAGCACCGCTACGTCGACCGGAGCTTCCAGACCCCGGTGACGGCAGTAGCCAACCAGGACAACGAACTCTCTAGCGCGTACATGAACCTTACGCGCATCTCCTTCTTCCCCGTCAACGTCACGGCGGCGCGCCAGATAACCGTCACGCCCAACGCCGCGGCCACAGGCGCCAACAACCTGGTGACCGTGCTCCAGGAAGGCAAGGTAAAGAAATTCGACGGCACGGCCTCCGGCAGCCTGAACGTCGGCGTCCTGCCCAAGATAGGCCTGAACTACACCAAGGGCATCACCGATTACACGCTGCTGAGCCGCAAGGACGACAGGGACACCTACGCCGCCAACATGTCCTACTCGCTGCCGGGCTCGCTGCCCATCCTGCCGCGCACGGTGAACGCCAGCTATTCGCTCTCCCGCAGCCTGGTCAACTACGACGCCGCGCGCCTCTCCAACCTTTCCGGGCTCTATGACACCGACGAGCGCACGGACCTCTACAGCGGCAAGCTGAGCTTCGTGCCGTGGCGGGGCTCGACGTTCAACCCGGGCTATTCGCTGCAGACGGTCCGGGAGAAGAAGTCGCCGCTGGCCAACCCGGCCGCGCTGGAAACCTATCCCAAATCCATGCAGCAGACGGTGGATTTTAATTCCAACCTGCTGTTCGCGCGCTGGCTGAACCCGTCGGTCAACTACTCCGTCACCACCATTGAGAACAACAACCTGACGGCCACCACGGTGACGGTGGCGCAGTCCTCGCAGGTCTTCACGGCCGGCGAGATAAAGACCGTGACCCGCAGCGCGCAGGGCGGCGTGAGCATGACCGTCAGCTTCAACGACCTGGTGCCCAAGAGCCGCCTGCTGCGCTCCCTGGTGCTCTCCTCCAACTACCAGATCCAGGACGGCGACTCCTGGTACTACGTGGAGAAGGAGTACAACACCCGCTCCAAGTTGTGGCTCAGGGACCCGCTCGCGCCGGCAAACCCGTTCGCCCAGAGGAACTCCCTGACCCTGCGCGACACGGTCAGTTCCACCCAGCGCTGGCAGCCGTTCGAGGGCTACGGCCTCAAGGGCGCCGCCGCCGCGCTCAACACCCTCTCCGTGACGAATAACTTCAGCAACTCGGTACAGCGCTCGGAAGTGACCGGCACCGTCTCCAAGAGCATCAACCGCACTTTCCCCGACATGATCCTGTCCCTGTCCCAGCTGGAACTGCTGACCCGCACCCGCCGCTGGGCGCAGAACGCCACCATGAACCTGAAGTATTCCAAGAACCGCAACGAGGCTGTGAGCATCTCCGTGGAGCAGGCGGACTCGTACGGCATGGACCTGCGCTTCAAGCTCCTGAACTTCGTGGACACGGCCGCCAGCTACAACCTTAAAACGTCGGAGTTCAAGGAGCAGGTCTCCGGCCAGATCACCAGGCAGTCGCGCCACGACGACCTGACGCTGCAGGGCTCTTTCGACTACCGGAAGGTCCGCTTCACGCCGAAAGCCGATTACGTCTCGGACGTGTCCAAGGGCGCGCTCGGCGTGACCACCTCCGACACTAAAACTATCACGCCCAGCCTGCTGATAAAGTCCGACTTCCAGCTGCCCAAGGGCCTGAAGCTGCCCTTCATGAAGCAGGTGCTCCTGTTCACCAACCGCATCGTCTGGACCACCACGCTCAGCTACGCCATAAAGTCCTCGCCGATAACCATCGCGGACAATAACCGGCTCTTCTCGCTGAATTCCAGCGCCGACTACGAGGCGGCCAAGAACCTGCGCCTCACGTTCAACGCCGGCCTGCAGCGCCTGTGGCATAAGTTCCTCAAGGAAGAGGAATACATCTCCTACCAGGCCGGCAGCACGCTCACTTTCCAGTTCTAGCGCGGTTTTGCAGCCGGCGCGCCGGGGCGCGCCAAATGTTCCGGGGGGACCATGAAACACCTTCTCTTAAAGGCGGGCCGCTGGGCGCTCAACGCCCTGCTGCCGCGCACCTGCGCCCATTGCGCGCTGGACCTGCGCTACGACGCGCCGGCCCCGCTCTGCCCGGCCTGTCTTGGAGCGCTGGAGCCGCTGCCCGAGCTGCACTGCGGCCGCTGCGGCCTGCCCCTGCGCGACGGGGGCGCGTCCTGCCGCGACTGCCGGGGCGGGGAGGCGCTATTGACGGCCCGCTCGGCCTACGTCTTCAACCCGCAGCTGCGCTCGCTGGTGCACGCTTTCAAATACCGCGGGCGCGACGACCTGGCGGGCTTCCTGGCCGGCGAGATGGCGGGAGCGCTGGGCCGCTTTCCGGAACTCGGGGAGTACCGGTTTACGGCGGCGGTGCCGCTGCACCCGGCGCGCGCCAGGGAGCGCGGCTACAACCAGGCGGAGCTGCTGGCCGGCAGGCTGTCGGCGGCGGCCAACCTCTTCCATCTGCCGGGCGCGGCCGTGCGCGTAAAAGACACGCCCAGCCAGACCAACCTTTCCAGGGAGGAGCGCAAAGCCAACATGGCCGGCGCTTTCCGCATCTCCAACCCTGAACTCGTAAAAGGCCGCTCCATCCTCCTGGTCGACGACGTAGCCACCACCCTCGCCACCCTCACCTCCCTCGCCCAAGCCTTCACCCAAGCCGGCGCCAAATCTGTCGCCGCCTACACACTAGCCAGAGAACCGTAGTCCGCGGGATTGCCAAGGGGGCAGGTCCGAACAGGGGTTGGTCCCGCGCTCCTGGACTGCAGGGAACCGTTGCGCGGTTCCCCCCCGAAGCGGGGCCCCCCTTCCCCAAAGTCGCTCGGGACCAACCCCTGCCCGGACCTGACGCAGGATAGGGGTGCGTGTGGCCGCCGCGGCCACTTTCTTGACCACGTTTTTGCGTTCCTGTGCCCTGTGGCTGGTCCATAGCGGGATAAACAAAAAAGCCGGCGTGTTCGCCGGCTTTTTCGTCTGTTCTTGTAGTTTTAGAATTCTACGTCGAAGATGTAGGCGGAGTAGGGGGGCATCTGCTGGAGGCGCAGGCCGCCGGTGAGTTCCGAAGCTTTAAAGGAGAAGAAGCGGTCCGAGAGTTCCTCGAAGATGGCGGTAGTGTCGCCTTCGCTCTTGATGGAGACGTTCACGATGCCGCAGGAGGGGTCCCCGGAGTAATTGACCACCACCACCTTGAGCGTGCGGCGCTGGGCCCACGACCAGGCGAGGATATTGCCGTTGCTCTTGTTCTCCGGATCGCACTGCTTTACGTCCAGCAGCGCCCACTCGCCGCCGTGGAAGGCGGGATGGTCGGTGATCTTAAGGAGCTTGGCGTAAAATTTCTTGATCTCCAGGTCCGGGACGCGCTCATACAGTTCCGTGAGCTGCAGCGGGACGCGCACCTTGACGCCGTCGAGCTGGTTGTCGTTGTAGAAGCGCAGACCCTTTATGGTAGAGACCACCACCCCGGCGGCCAGGGCCTTCTGGCGGCCGAAGGCCTCCAGCGAGGGCTGCTCGTCGTGGTTGTCTATGAACCGGGCCGAGTGTTTCTGGTAAAGCTTTTCGGCGCGCAGGTGGCCGCGCACTTCCTGCGCCCCCTGGAAGCGCAGGCGGTCGTAGGTGCCCTTGTCGTAGGTATAATCGAAGCCGATCTGCTGCACGCGCCACTCCAGGCCCCAGTAGACCTCGGCCAGGAAGGTGAATTGCGGGTGCTTTTCCTTCACGGCGCGTATCGCGTCTTCCCAGAACTCGTCGGCCGGGCGCTTGTAGCCGTTCTTGTTCAGCAGCCAGCCCCAGGTCCCTTCGTGGATCTCGTTCAAGGTCAGCATCACCATGTCGCAGCGCACGCCGTCGGCCATGTCCGCGATGCGCAGCAGCACGTCGAGCATGCGCTCCCTGGTGGAGGGATTGAAATAGTTCAGCTGGGCGCTGTCGGTCCAGGCGGGGAAATTGGGGTCGCGGCCGTAGGCGATGTAGCGCTTCTTTTCCCCGTCGGGCAGCTCAAAGAACCAATCCGGGTGCGCCTTGAAATCTTCTTCGCTGCCGTTAATGAAGCAGTCCGGGCATTCCTTGATGTACGGGTTGTCCTTGGCGGTATGGTTGGAGACCAGGTCCACCATCAGCTTCATGCCCATCGAGTTCAGCTTCTCTTTGAGGGCTTTAAGTTCCCATTCAAAGCCGAGCGCGGCATTGAGGCGGTACCAGTGCACCGAATAAGGAGAGGAACCCACGGCCTCGGGCCCGAAACCGGGCGGCAGCCGCTTAAGGTCTTCCAATAGGGCGCGGTCCTCGCGGGCTATGCGCTCGGACTCGGGGCTGGCCTCCCACACGCCTACCAGCCAGACTATGTCTATGCCGAGGTGGCGCATCTCCAGCCACTCGTCGTCCGGCACGGAAGAAAGCGTCATCTCCGGCAGGGAATACTTCGCCCTCAGCTGCTTGAGCCAGAGTCTGGTATTGATTTCTATCAAATGCGGGTTCGAGCGAAGCACAGGTCCCCTTACTATCTTAAACTGCCTTAATGTGGATATTTCCCCACGGCTATTATAGCAAAACGGCTACTTCAGGTCCAAAAAGCGGTATTCCCCGGGCGCCAGGCTGCCGCTAAAGCCTGCCTGCGGCAGGTCGGCCCGCGTGGAAGTCCAGGTAACGTTGCCTATCACGGCGCGGCGCAGGCCGGGCTTGTCCTTGGATTTGAGAATATAACCGGCCCAGCCCTGGCCGGGGGCCGGCCACAGCGGCTCTATATCGTAATCACCCAACTCGCTCCGGGTCCTTTCCGCCAGGGCGAATACGTCCTGGTAAACCTTCTTCACCCAGGGATCCCCCCCGTCCCAGTTTATCTCGCAGGGGGCGCTGAACGGCAGCGGCTTGTGCTCGGTGGGGATATAAGCGTCGTAGCCGATCTCGGCGCCGGAATAGACCATGACCGAACCGGGATAAAGCATAGTAAGGGCGAGGGCGGCGGGCAGCCGCTTGCCGTAGACCCGCTCCGGGGCGGGCTCATCGTGGTTCCCGGCGAACATCACCGAGCCGGCGCCGCCGGCCTGCCAGGCCAGGAAGGCGTTGCGGTTGATGGAGCTCTGCATCGCGGAGGCGTCGCCGGACTCGCTGGCGTTGTACCAGCCGGTCTGCCCCTCCGGGCGGGCGTCCTCGTGCTTGCTGTAGATGGTATCGAAGCCGCAGGCGCCGAGGTCCTCCTGGTAGGCGTAGGCCTCGGCCATGAAGGCGGCCGACGGCTTGGCGGCTTTCACCGTAGAGATCAGCTGCCGGTAGAACTCGTCGGACGGCATGCTTTTCTGCCAGGTGCGGGAGAAAACGTTGTTGAGCGCCAGGTAGGCCATGTCCACGCGGAAGCCGTCCACGTCGAACTTGGTGACCCAGCCCTTCACGATGGCGGTCATCCTGTCGCGCAGGGCCCTGTTGGAATAATTGACCTGCGCGGTGTCTATCCAGCTCGACACGCCGCCGCCGTACTCGAAACCGCCGTGGTGCACGCAGTAGCGGGACCCGCTCCAGCTTACGTCGAAGTAATCCGGGGCGCAGGCCCCGGCGTAGCGGTAGCTGACGAAATAATCAGGGTTCTCGGCCAGCAGTCTGGAATCCAGGGAGGTATGGTTAACCACGAAATCCACTATCACCCTCAGCCCCGCGCCGTGCGCCAGCCGCACGAACTTTTTAAAATCCTCCTCGGTGCCGAGATCGGGGTTAACGGTGGCATGGTCGCTGATAGAATACGGCGAGCCGCCGCCGGTGCCGGTCTGGCCGCGCACGCCGATAGGCAGTATGCCCATCGGCCACACGGCGTCGAAGCCCATCTTCTTTATCCTGTCAAAGTCCGAAGCCCTGAATTCCCTGAAGAAGTTCCCGCCGCGGCTGCCCGCAAGATTATATGCCCTGGGGAAAAGTTCGTAGATGCGGGCCTTCTTGGCCCAGGCCGCGGCATCGTAGCGCTCCATATTGGAGTGCAGCCCCGCCACGTAGTTCTCGAGGATCAGGTTCAGGCGGGCGTTCTTTTCGGGCCCGGTCATAGCGGATGCCCGCAGGTCGGAGAGGGCCCGGCGCAGGTCCGAGGTCCAGGACACGGGCTTTAGAAGGGAATCGAGGTAGCTGAAATAGTCGTCGAGCTGGCCGGCGAAAGGCGTCTCGCCGTATTTCCCCTCCAGTTCTTTTTTGGTCCAGAGAAAGCCTTCAAGACCCACGCTCTGCGCCTGCGCGGACCAGCCTTCCTTCGAATTTTTAAACAGGAAAGGCCGCATCTGCGGGGTCGAGCCGCTCCAGGCCCCGGAGGACAGCACTTCCTTCATCTGGCGCAGGAAATCGGCGGAGGCGTCTTTGGGAGAGCCGGCGGCAAGGTCGCCGGCCGGGGCGGCGGGCAGGCTGCCGTCAAAAAGCGCTCCGGCGCTCTCGCGCTCGGCCTCAAGGCCGGCGGCGAAAAGCCCCGCCGGCAGCAGCAGCAGCGACAGTATGGATCTGGTTAAAAGACGATTAAATCCCATTGTATCCAGTTTACAGCCCGGAACGCTTCCGGGCAAGGGCCGAAGGGCCCAGCGGGCCGGCGCCGGAAGGCCGCGCGGCCGGGCAGAAGGCGGCCTCAGGCCGCCGGAGGCGCGTCGGCGTCAGTGCCGGACTTGAGCCAGCGCAGGGCCAGCGCGTAGGAGATGGCGCCGAAGATCATGATGAGCAGGACGCCGGAAACCACCACGCGCCAGGCCCAGGAGGCGCCCTTGCGCACCGGGATGTCGGCCGAATCCATTACCTCGTAGAGCCACCACTTGGACCCCACCACGTTGCAGACCGAGACCAGGTACACCCGGCCGCGGAAATGCACCTCGCTGGCCAGGTTGGTGGCCTCGCGGCCGGCGGCCACGGCGAGCAGTTTGATCACCTCCGGCGGCGCTTTAAGCCCGGGCTTTACGATGGACATGCTCATGGAGTCGGCTATGATCTGCCCGCCCACGTCCACAAGCCCTAAATTGCCCTGGGAATTGCGGCCCATCAGCCGCACCACCTCGCCCACATAGGCAAGGCTGAGCCTGCCTGAAAGGAAATATTCCGGCTTGCCGCCCTTGATCACCGGCTCGGCGATTATCAGCGCCGGCGGGGTGTCCTCCCCGAACTCTACCGCCCCGGCCGGGGCCAGGGTCTGCCGGGCCTCGGCTAATTCCCCGCTCTTGGCATACTCCAGGCGGGCGCGCACGCTTTTTTCGGCGGAGAAGCGCGCCAGCTCGGAACCAGAGGCGCCGAGCAGGGCCAGTTCCGAATAGATGAAAGGATTCTCTTTAACGCGGCGGCCGAGCTCCGACTTCAGGGCGGCCGCCCCGGTCTTGCCGGCCGTAAGCCTGGTCAGGCTGTAGTTGAGATTAAGCACGTCGGAGATGATGCCGGCCCCCGTGCCGGTGCGCAGCTCCAGGTAGCGCAGCATGTCGTTCTTCTGCAGCTCGGCGGCCCCGTAGATGAAGTGGCGGCTCAGGATCAGGAAAGGCACCAGGAACATCGCCGTCACCGCCGCTATGAACTTGTATTTGTTTTTCACTTCCATAATGAGTCCCTTTATCGGTCTTTGGTTTTCCGGCCGGAGGCGCCGGCCTTCTCTACCGCCCACGCGTCTACCCTGCCTTCGGCCCAGTTAAGGGTCTCCTGCAGGCCCAGCCCGGCCAGCGCGCACAGCCCCCACAAAGCGGCCAGGTAATAGCGCAGCTCTATGCCGCCGGTGACCGAGACCTGGTTTATAGCCGCCAGCGGCAGCACTGGCAGCAGGGCCGCCCCGGCGAATACCAGCAGCGGGTCCTTCTTCAGCGCGAAAGCCGCGTAGACGCCGAGGAATACGAAGATCATGACGAGCTTGTAGTAGAAAACCCTCGGCAGTTCGTAAGCGAAAGCGCGGCCCAGGCCGCTGAAGACGCCGCTGAAAGCGCCGGCGGGCCCGTTCCTGAACAGGAAGGCAGCCGGCCCCAGCGGCCCCTGCGGCCTGTCGGGGCCCGGGGCGTAGCCGAAGCGGTCCAGGTTGGCCCAGCGGCGCAGGCTGAGCTCCTGCGCGTAGAAAAAATTGCCGTAATGCGCCTTCTGCCAGGCGACATAGGGCAGCGCCAGCGCGAGGGCCAGGCCCAGCGCCAGGCCGATCCGGGGCAGCGGGAACGCCCGCTTTTCCGCCGCCCAGCCCAGGGCCGCGATGAGCAGCAGCGCCCAGGCCGAATCGAGGCGGCTCAGGCAGGCCAGCCCGGCCATCAGCCCGGCCAGCAGGGCGCTCCGCCGCGAGAGCGGCCGCTCGCCGGAATAATACCAGAACAGCAGGAGGAAGACTAGCGCGTAGAGGTGGGAACTGCCCTGCATGGCGTGGTAGCCCAGGTACGGGTTGGCACCCACAAAGAACGCGGCCATAACGGCGCAGATCGGCCCGAAGCGGGCGCGCAGAACGAAAAAGGTGACCAGGAACAGCGCGGCGTAGACGGCCAGGCCTTCGGCCCGCAGCGCCGCGTCGGGGTCGGCGCCGGCGGCCAGGGCAAGCTTCAGCGCGAACACGGGCAACGGCTCGGCCATGGAAGAATTGTAAAAGAAAGTAGCCTTCTCCGCCATCAGCGCGCGGGAGGCGGCCTCCCTGAGGGGCTCGTGCCGGTACACCTTCCAGCAGGTCGTCAGGTTAAAGAGCAGCGCGGACAGCGCCAGGATAAAAAGCAGGTTCCGGAAAAGGCCGGGCAGGTCCGTCCTGGAAAGTATCTTTGCGAAGTCAGGCATTTGTTGGGAAACCCTTCAATTAATTGTAGTATATAAAAATATGCGTGAAATAACCCTTGAATTCAAGAAGATAGTAGGCGAGGGCAAAGCCCTGGGCCGGAGCGAAGGCAAAGTCGTGTTCTGCTACGGCGTACTGCCGGACGAGACCGCCCGCGTCAGGATCACTTTCGAGAAGAAGAACTTCGCGGAGGCGGAACTGCTGGAGATCATAACCCCGTCGCCCAAGCGCGTGGCGCCGAAAGAGGACCATTACCTCAGCTGCTCCCCTTGGCAGGTCATGGAGTACGGCTTCCAGTGCGAGACCAAGAAGGAGCTGATAGAGGACCTGCTCTACCAGACCACCAAGGAAACCATCCGCCTGGATAAATTTTACGGCGCGCAGAAGACCTTCGGCTACCGCACCAAGATCGAGTACAGCTTTACCGGCGAGCCGGGGGCCCTCTCTTTCGCCTTCCACAAGCGCGGCAACTACCGGGAGAAGTACCTGTTGCCCGACGGCTGCGCTCTGATCAGCCCCGAGACCAACGCCGCGGCCAAGAAAGTGCTGGAGATCATCAACGGCCTCAAGCTCTCCACCGCGGACCTCAAGACCCTGATCGTCCGCGAGGCCAAGAAGCCCGGCTCGCGCGTGGCCGCGCTGTTCATGAAGCGGCAGGACATAGAACTGCCGGAGATGCTGGTGGAAGGGCTCAACGGCTTCCTGGCCATCTACTCCAACCCCATCAGCTCGGTCAGCCAGGTGGACGGGATCATAAAGGCCTGGGGCGACGACTTCGTCACCGAGGAACTGCTCGGAGGCAAATTCTCCTACGGCTTCGACTGCTTCTTCCAGAACAACACGGAGCTGTTCGAGGAGGCGCTGAAGGAAATTCGCGCGGCCTCCTTTAAATGCGGCAAGCTGGTGGACCTGTACTCCGGCGTGGGCGTGATAGGCCTGACCCTGCGCGACCTGGCCGACAAGGTCTACGCGGTGGAATCCTCGGAGAGCTCGGTTAAATACGCCGCGGTCAACGCCCAGGCCAACGGCGCCGACAACTTCCAGATAGCGTGCTCGCTGTCCGAGAAGGCCGGCGAGGGCATCTTCGACGGCACCGACATCCTGGTGCTGGACCCCCCCCGCGCCGGGCTGCACACCAAGGTGATAAAGCGCATCATGCAGATCCTCCCGAAGCGCATCATCTACCTGTCCTGCAACCCCATCACGCAGGGCCGCGACGCCGCCTACTTCATGGAGAAGTACAAGATCATCCGGTCGGCCGGCTTCGACTTCTACCCCAACACCCCCCACTCAGAGACCCTCCTGGTCTTCGAGCGGCCGTAAACAGTCCCGCAAAAAAAGAACGCCCCGGCTGCCCGGGGCGCTCTTTTTTTATCCGGCTCGCGGTTAAGGGCTGCAGACCAGGCACAGAGACTTGGTGTTATGCTCCCCGAGTTTTGTGCCGTCCGGGCAAGTGGTCCCGAGGCTGACCCTCAGGTCACACCAAACCGCGCCGCTATTCATGCGGATAGCGCTGCCATCAGTAACATTCATCTCCAACTGCAAAGGCGCCGTTACCGCTGCGGACGGCTCTACCGCGATTCCGGTCTTGCCCTGCAGGTAGTTCTTGGACGCGCTCCCGGCAGAGTACAGGTTGTAGCTCTTCACGGTACCAAAACCGGACTGGTCGTTTATATACACGCCGTAATTGTTGGTGATATTGTTCAGCGTGCCGACCGTAGGCGAGTCCACATATACTCCGAACAGATTGGTGATGGTGGCATCGGGGTCTGCGACATAACTCATGGTATATACGCCGTAGGCGTTGATTATGTTGCTGGCGGCTGCAGTGTTCCCCATATTCACGGAAAAATATCCGCCAAAGGCCTCGTTCAGGGTGCCCGGGTTAGTCTTGGTGACTCCGCCCATAACTCCGGCCGCGTAGCGGAGCCCGGCATTATTGCGAGCCTCGGCCAGACCGTATACGCCGCGCAGCATCCCACTATTGAAACCGTGGTTGTCTGGGATAGTGCCCGTAAACAGACCGCCGCTGGTGATCATACCCAGGTTATCAACCGGCGGCGTCATCTCGGAACGCACGTAGATGCCTGTGTTATCTATGTTTAGGTCGGGATTGGTGTAGCTCTTATACACCGAAACCGCCGAGAAAGTACTGGCGGCGGCTATGCCATTGCCGAAGGCCGAATGCCCCGCTACATATAGATGCGTGCTTATTGTGAGCTGCGGCTGCGTGGTGTTTAGAACAGCGGCCTGCACGTTGGTTATGCTTGCGTTGGTGGCCGCTAAAGAAAGAACCCCGTACACGTTGTTGTTAGCCATGTTCAGGTCCTCCGTGGCGGGGTTGGCCATGCCGGTCACGCTGCCGCCGGTCACGCCGGTCAGGGCGGAGCCGTCGCCGTAGAACTTAGTGGCGGAGGCGATGCCGACTATAAAGATATTGCTGCTCACCTGCACGCCTATGCCGCCGTGGAAAGAGTCGGGAGTGGAAGAGATGTCCACGTTGGCGGTCAGCGCCAGCCTGGGCGCGTTGGTAATGGCGAAATTATTCATGTCCAGGTCCTGCCCGGCCGTGTGCGTGCCGAGGCCGTCAGGCGGCAGGCCGCGCAGGCCGGAAGCTTCGGCGTAGAGCACTCCGCCGGCGCTCATCGAAGAGACTATGGTCCCGTCCGGAGCCCGCCAGATCTGCGTATCCTCGTCGGTCCCGCCCGCCTGCACCTCCAGGCGGATATTAGCGGCCGCCGCCCGGCCTACGCCCAGGTTGCCAAGATTCGTGACAGCCGCCCCGCCAGCGTTATTTCCGCCCGCCAGCGTGGCCGCCAGGGTAAGGCCGCGCAGACCCGAAACCTCCGCGTACAGCACGCCCGCGTCGGTCATGGAGGACACTATAGTGCCGCCGCTGTTGCGCCAGAACTGGGCGTTAACGCCCGAGGACTGCACGTCCAGCTGGGCCGCGGCGGCGCCGAGGCCTATGGCCACGCTGCCGAGATCGGTGATGCCTATACCGCCGGCGTTGTTGCCGTCAGCCAGGGTAGACGCCAGGGTAAGGCCGCGCAGCCCCGAAGCTTCAGCGTAGAGCACGCCGGCGTCGGTCATGGAGGACACTATAGTGCCGCCGCTGTCGCGCCAGAATTGGGCGTTAGCTCCCGAGGCCTGCACGTCCAGCCTGGCTCCGGCGGACGGCAAACCTATGCCGACATTATCCGAAGCGTTGATGGAAATACCGGTTGCGGAGATGGCGGAGTTAGCTATCAGGTTGGCCCCGGTCTTGAGATTCTGGGTCATCGTATGGTTGCCCAGATTATCCAGGCCGGCGGCACTGCCGCAGAGCCCGCCCCCGGACACATGCAGCGCTCCGGTATCATCGGCGTAAACGCATTGGTCCCCGGAGCCGGACAGACTGGAGCTCATTATGCCGCCGTTCACGTGCAGCCTGGACTGGGGCAGCAGGGTATTGATGCCTATATTGCCGTTCATGACCAGTAAATTAGTGCTGACTACGAGCCCGAGCCCGCCCGCTGTGATGGAACTGACGGAGACGGTGGAAACTCCGACTATGTCGAAGCCGGCCATGTCCAGCGTCTTCGTGGCGACATGCGTGCCAAGGTTATCAGACGCGGTTATACCGGTCAAGGACGAGCCGTCGCCGTAATAACGGGTAGCGGAAGAGATACCGGCAACAAAAACGTTGCTGCTCACATAGACGCCGCCGCGGATAGCCGTAGTCTCCGGGGTAGAGGAGATCTCTACACCGACCGCCAGGGTAAGCCGCGGAGCGCCGACGCCCAGCGCTCCGGCCACGGTCATGCTGGAGTAAGCGGTTATAGCTCCGGAAGAAGTGACATCTCCGGCCCCGGCAATGCCAAAGCCCGACATCAGCAGGGTCGTGGTCGCCACGTGGTCGCCAAGGCCGTCCGAACCGACTATGCCGGTCAGCGCCGAACCGTCGCCGTAGTACCGGGTGGCGGAAGAAAAGCCGAGCACGAACACATTGCTGCTTACCACTACACCTACTCCGCCGTGGAAGGCAGGGGCGGAAGAAGAGATCTCCACGTTGGACGCCAGGCTCAGCTTCGGCGCCGACGCTCCGGCCTCTGCGGAGACGGTAAGGGGGCCGGTGAAAATATTGGCCGCATTAAGCAGCGGCACGTTGGCCGAAAGCCGGCCGTCCGCGAGAGAGCCCGCCGAAATATTGGAGGCGCTGAGGGCAGTAAGCCCCGCTCCGGAACCGTAGTAGACCGCCCCGGCCGGCAGGTAGACGTGGCTGGAGACGTACACGCCGCCGTACTGCGCCGCCGCGGCGGAAGAAACGCCCACCGAAGGGTTGAGCTGCAGCCTGGCCGCGGCCGCGCCGGTGGACCCGGCCACCGCGAACAGGCCGGTGAAGGTGTTGTCCCCTGAGAAGGACTGGTCGGCACCAAGCAGCGGCACATTGGCCGAAAGCCGTCCGTCGGCCAGCGCCCCCGCCGAGATATTGGAGGCGTTGAGAGCCGTGAGCCCTGCGCCGGAACCGTAATAGACGGCGCCGGCAGGCAGATAAACATGGCTGGAGACGTAGACTCCGCCGTACTGCGCCGCCGCGGAGGAAGAGAGCCAGACCCCGGGGGCGAGCGAAAGGCCGGCCGCAGCCAAACCGCCGCTGCCGGAAACAGTGACGCTGGAATAGGAAGTGAACTGCCCGCCCGCGGTTATCCCGCCGGCATTGATGATATCGAAGCCGCCCATGCGCAGCGTGGCGGTGGCCAGATGGCTGCCCAGGCTGTCGGCGCCGGCGGGCAGGCCGCGCAGGCCGGAGGCGTCGGCGTAGAGCACGCCGGCGGCGCTCATGGAGGAAACCACCGCGCCGCCGCTGTTGCGCCAGAACTGCACGTTGGGGTCCAGGTTCGCCGCCTGCACGTCCAGGCGGGTGCCGGCCGGGCTCAGGCCGATGGCCACGCTGCCCAGGTTCACCATCCCCAGGGTCAGCGCGTCGCTGCCCGCGCCCAGCGTTTCGCCGAGCGTGTCTACCAGGTTGCCGGTGCCGCTGCCGGTCTGGTCCGAGGCGCACACCAGGTTGCCGCCGGAGTCTACCGTCAGTTTGGCGGTGCCGGAACAATAAAAATTAGAAAACCTAAAGCCGCTGCTGGCGGTATTGGCGTCGGCGTCATTAACGTCCAGGCCCGGGGCGTAGAGGATCCCCGAGGCGGAGACCGAGGCTTTTATGACCCCGGAGGCGTTGCGCCAGATCTGGGTAACGCCGGAGGGCGAGGCGGCCTGCACGTCCAGGCGCGCCTGCGGCGAGGCGACGCCTACGCCCGCGCCGCCGGAACCGGAGAGGAAGGCGTTCTGCCCGGAAACGGACCAGCCGGCCGCCGTGTACTGGGCGGTGCCGTCCTGGAAAACCAGGCCCTTGCTGCCGGCGGAGGTGGAGATGCGGATGTCGCCCTCGTAGGCCGTAAAAGTGCCCGTGGAGCTTTCCGCGGTACGGGCGTGCTGCGCGTAGGCGGAGGCGTAGAGCGGCTCGCGCGGGAGGGGGCTGCCGTCGACCACCATCTGCACGTACGGGGTGATATCCTTCCAGGGGATGGCGGCGAACTGCGCCTCGTTGGGGATGCCGAGCGCATAGCGGAACAGGCCGGCCGAAACCGGCACGTTGGTGGAGCCGGAGGTCCAGTACTGCGTAAGGCCGTCGGCGCTGGTGATGCGGAACTCCATGGCCACGGTGCCGGTGACCAGGGCGCCGTTATTGCGCAGCGTGCCCTGGTAACTGAGCGTGCCGGGCACGGCGGCATGGGTCCGGGCGCAAAGCCCGGAGAAAATTAAAAGCGCGGCCAGGGCCGCTCCGTATCTTTTGGTCACAAACTCACCTCGTCTGTTCGTTCAGCCCGGCCGCGCCGGATTCTTCTTCGGCGCGGGCGCGGTAAAAAAGAGCTTCTTCATTCGCGCTGTCGAAGGACAGCACCTTGGCCAAAAGTTCCAGCGCCCCGGCGTAGCGCTTCTTGGCGTACAGCTCCAGGCCCCCGGCAAGGTTGGCGTGCTGGACGCCGAGCTCGGCCTCCACTCTGCGCAGCCGGGCGGCGATATCCAGCACCTTCTGAGTCGTGCTGGTATCGAGGTAGCGCACATTGTCGTCACTCACCGAGGCCCTGGTGAACATGAGGGCCGCTATATCCCGCTCGTTCGTCTGGGTGCGCCCCTGCACCAGGTAGGGGAATTCCCTTTTTATCGTATCGTAAAAGATACCCTTGATCTTCAGCCCGGCCGCCTTAACCTGTTCGCGGTTATCGGAATAGACCGGGGTTTCATTGAGCAGCCGCTCGTAGGCCGCCACGGCTTCCCCCGCCGTATCCGCCGACCCGGCCAGCGCGCAGACCGCGGAAAGCTCGCGCTCCCAGGCGAGGGTGCGCCCGGCTTTCAGGGCGCGCAGTTCAAGGAGCATTTTCCTGTCCCGCTCCGCGCCGGCCAGCAGGGCTTTCTTTTCCAGGGCCGCCGCGGCCTTCTGCCTGGCGGCGGCCTCGGTGGCGGCCTCGCGCAGCCGCGCCCGGGCCGCGGGGTCGGCGGGGGCGGCCAGTACGCCGTCTATCAGCGCGCCCAGCCCCGGTTGAACGGGGTCGGCCGCCGCGGCCGGCGCTGCCAGCAGCAGCGCCGCCAGGGCGGCGCGCATCACTTGGAAACCTCCACCAGCCCCCGCACCCTGCGCATAAGTTCCAGGGCCGCGGGATCGCCGGGGTCCAGGCCCAGGGCGTCGTTAAGCTCCAGCACGGCTTCGTAATAGCGGCTGTCCCGCATCAGGCGGCGCGCCTGCTCCACCTTCCAGCGGGCCTTTTCCTGCGCCGGGCTCAGGTGCGGCGTCATCTCCGCCGGCTTGCCGAACTTGTAGGCCAGGCTGAACCTGTGGGCGGCGCCGAACTTACCGTAGCTGGAGACCGCGTAATCGAATTGCAGCGTCTTTACCGCTACGCCGCCGCCGAAGCGGAGGCCGCTGCCGAGGTCCTCTCCCGAAACGTAGCCGGCACGCAGAGCGACCAGGCGGCGCAGCTGGTATTCGGCGCCGGCGGAGAACACGGAAGCCGTGCCGGACGGTTTCTTGAGGTCCGCGGCGAAGGTGAGCGGGTCGCCGGCGGCGAGGGTTATGAAAGAAACCCCGGCGCGCACTACGGACGGGGCGGGATCGCTGCCGGAATCGAATTTAAAACCGCTCCCCAGGGATTGGGCGGACAGCCCGGCGCCCGCGGTGCCCCAGGGCAGGTCCCTGACCCAGAGCAGGCCGGCGTCAAAAAGGACGGCCGAAGCGGAGACGGTCTCCAATTTCTCCCTGGCGTACTTCAGCGCCGCCCCGCCGAAAAGGCCCTGGCGGCGGTCCCGCCACGGGCCGCTGAGGCGCACCGCGTAATGCGCGGCGCCGGCAAAACTCCCGGCCTCCACCTTGCCGGCGTAAGCCCCGGAATTGTCATAGCCGTTGATAGCCGGCATGCTGAGCATCTCCATGGAGACGGCCGCCACGCCCCTGCGCCCGCCGAGAGGCCGGGCGAAAGCCGCCTGCTGGGCCGTGACGCCCTCGAGCCAGGAATTATAGGCGAAGGCCGCCTCGCTGTAGCCGGTGCGCGCCAGCGCCGCCTGGTTAAGCGAGGCGGCGCCGAGCAGGTCGCCGTAAAGGCCGGCCCCGGTCTCGCCCATCGCCACCGCCCGGGGGCTGTGGAGGATGCGCAGGAATTCACCGCCGGTCTCGCCGGCCCCGGCCAGCGCAGGGCGCGCCGCGCAGCAGAGGGCGGCTGAAAAAAGAAGGAGGGCCTTTATGTTCTTCATGGCGTTGCGCTACTTTATAACCACCAGCTTGCCCGTCTTGCGGCCGCTTCCGGCCGTCGCTTCCCAGATATAAACGCCGCTGGCGACGATCTTCCCGTCGGAATTCTTGACGTCCCACTTTTCCGTCACAGCGTCTACCGGCAGTTCCCGCACCAGCTGGCCGCCGAGCGTGTAGATCTTTATCTTCCCGTAGCCGGGCAGGCTGGTGAACGTGACGCCCTGCGCCCAGGTACCGTAACGCGCGGCGTTGCCGGCGTTGGGCCTGAAAGGCACCGGGTAGGCGTAAACGGGGTTCAGGTCCGCGTCGGGAATGGCCAGCAGGCCGTAACTGGAAAAATGGGAGACCGGCAGCGAGACCGTGCGGGCCGAAGTATCGAGCGCGGCGCCGGTCTGTTTTACCCAGAGGTTGCGCTCCTCGTCCATCAGCCAGATGGCCAGGTTGCCCGGCTTCACCCAGGCCCCGTAGCCGTCCAGGATCCCGTCGCTGTTGGCGTCGCCCGGGTACGGCAGCGTGACCACGCAGGCGTCGCTGGGCTGCAGCGGGTTGCCGGAGGCGTCGTAAGGCTCGACGCTGACCATATTGAGGAACTCCGGAGAGCCGGGCTGGGCCGGCAGCTTGGCGTTGGCCAGCACGATAGCTGGCCTTTCGGAATTGGTGGACAGGGCCAGGAAGAAGTCCTCGGAATAGGCAGTGGCGGGGATCACCACGCGCACCCGGCTGTCGAACACCGAGGTGGCGGTATTAGCGACCTGGTGATCCATAGTGACGGAGAAATAGACCGTGGTGGCGGCGGCCAGCGCCTCGCCGTTGATGTCCACTACCGAAGAGGAATAATACACCGCGAAGACGCTGCCCTTGGGCCAGGCGCGCATCGGGTCCGGAACTATGATCAATCTCTGCCCGGAGTAGCTGGTGGCCACCGGCCAGTTCTCGTTCTTGTCCGCGCCTGTGTTATCGCGGACCTCGGTAACAATTATCCCCGGAGTGGAACTGGACGCTGAGATATCGGTGGAGAAAAGGAGTTTGACGCTGTCGTCCGGCGGCGCGCCCCAGAGCGCGCCCGCCAGCATCACGCCCTGGCCCGCCTCCAGGCCGAAATAGCCCTGGTTCTCCAGGCTGGACGGAATAAGCGACAGGTAGCCGGACCTGGCCGAATAGGGGCCGGTGACCATGTTGTAGGGGCTGGCGCAGGTTTCGCCCACGGTATAGGCCACGGTATAGGCGCCGGTAGAGGCGTAAACCACGGCCAGGGGCGCGTCGGAAGAACGGAGTTTTTCCCAGGCGCAGAGGGCCGGGCCGGGGATTACGGCCGCGGCCAGGAACGCTGCGGCTAAAAGCAGTGTGGCGTGTTTTCTCATTGAGTAAGGGCGGGAGTATCCCCGCCCTGATAAATATCAATTGATAGTATATAGTAAGCCGGGCGGCTTTTCAAGGGCTAACTGGCAACAGGGCCGGGGCTATTTAGGCAGCTGCGAGTATTCCCGGCTGCCGGTGAATTTGCCGGCCCCGGTAAGGCCCTCTACGTAGGCGTTATAGCGCGTCTGCACCGGTTTTTTGGGACCCAGCCCCGCGGGGTTGAGCGCGTTCTGCACGAACCCGGCGTTAACCGGGAAGGCGGAGATCAGGTACGCCTGTTTGACTGCGGAATCGTAGACCGAGTAAATGAGCAGGTGCGTATTCCCACCGAAGCTCCCGGAGAAAGGCACAAAATCGGTACGCAGGGCGACCCGGCGCCCGCCGGTCAGCATCACGGTCTCGGTAAGGCGCATGCGCGCCGCGCCGCTGGACACGAAAGCTTTGGTTTCGGAAGAACACCAGGGAGAGGCCCGCCCCAGCAGGGCCATGGCCGCGGCGTCGTCGCGCAGCGCTATGCCGCCCGCCAGGCAGGTGACGTTGGCCAGCAGCGTGCCGCTGGAAGGAGCGGGGCCGGCGGCGCCCCGCGGCAGGCCCAGGCCGTCCTCGATGTCGGGCCGCACCCAGCGGGCCCGCTTGAAGCCGAACTTGGTGGGCAGCAGGCTGAACAGGTAACCGTAGGTATGCTCCAGGCCCGCGTGCATTATCTTCCCGGCCGGCATAGGCGCGCCCAGACGCGCGGCTATGAAGGAGAGCACGGCGGGGTTAACTATCTCTCCGTTGGCCAGCTCGTCGTAATTTATGCTTTTGCCCCAGAGGGCGAGGAGCGCGCGGTTCTGGCTGTCGGCGTCAAGCTGCTTGAGCACTCCGGGAGCGTGGGCGGAAAGGATCGGGTCCAGCTTTTGCCCTTTACCGGCGGCGTCGTTCATCAGCCTGGCCGCGCCGGCCCACGGGCAATCTTCGGCTTTCTCGCCCGAGGCGGTCTGCGGGCATTCAAAAGCGGCGGCAAGGCACGGCAGCAGCAGCAGGGCGGACAGGAGGATATTTTTTTTCATCAGGCTCTCGGGTAAAAGTCGTAACGGCTCACGGTGTAATACCTGGTGCCGCAGGGATAGCCCTGGTAAGGCCCGCAGGCGTCGTCCGGCGGCGTGGTCTCGGTGGCGGTGCTGGTATTGACGGAATTGGCTATATCCTGCAGGGTTTCGGGCTTGGCCGACTGCGGCGCCGGTTCTGTTTTCTGGGCCTTGAAGCAGGCGGTCAGGCCGGCCATGGCCACGGCCAGCATACCGAGCAGACCGAACCTGGCTATGCGGTTAACCTCAGCCCTGTTAAGCCCCGTTTTAGCGCCCAATTCGTAAAGTTTATTCATAAAATAGTACCCTCCGTCCCTTAATTAAGATTCTATATTTTTTGCGCGCCAAAACAAAACCGGCGCGCGCTTTCGCGCACGCCGGCCTTGATCCGTCAAAAGGCTGTTACTTGCCTTTGTTTTCGGCGGCGGGGGCGGCAGCCGGGGTGGCGGCAGGCGCGGCCTCGGAGGCGGTGCCGGCGACCTGCTCGGCAGCGGCGGGAGCGGCGGTCTCCTGCTTCTTGCAGGCCACGGCGAGCATCAGCGCCACGAGGGGAAGTGCGAACAGTACTGACTTTTTCATTTGTTGTTTCTCCTATGAAGTTCCGCCGTCTTAAGCGCCGGCGGTTATAATTTACGAAAGCCTGTATAAAAAAAAGACGGACCCTTTGGCCCGTCCCCTTATAGTATAGGCTATAACATTTATCCCCCCGAGGGCAAATTCCCGCGGGAGCGCAGGACATTAGCTCTGGAAAACCACTCCTCCGCGGCCAGGCGGCTGAATACCGGCGGCGCCCCCCCTTCCGGGTCAGGCCCGGCAGGCAGCGGCGCGCCGGCGGAGGCGGCAGCCAGAGCGGCCCGGCCGAAGGCGAGCGCGGCGTCATAAGCCCCGCCGAAGTCTCGCCCCGGCCCCGCCTCCGCGAGCAGAACGGCGGCCATGCGCGCCTGCAGGCCCCAGCCGGCCAGGCGCTCGCAGGCGGCGGCGAAAGGTGATTCTTTGGATTCGTTCTCTCCCGCCAGCGTGAAATACTCGAAAGCTATCCGGGCGCTGCAGAGCGCCTGCTCCAGCACCTTTTCAGGGCTGCCGTGCGCCGCCAGTATAGCGGCGATCATGGCTTCCTGGCCGGCGGAATGCACCTCGGAAGCGAAACACGGCAGCCCGGCGTCCAGCAGGCGGCGGCGCAGGGCCGCATTAAGCGCTCCCCCCTCCCCTTCTTTTTTTACCGCCGAGAACCTGAGCGCCGGCCGGCCCGGCTGGTAATCGAACGCCTCCTCCTGCGCGGCGGAGAAGCCGGCCCCGGCCAGCAGCTCGGCCAGCAGCTCCCCGGGAAAGCAATAGCGGTGGCCCATGCCGTCCGTTTCAGAACCGTAAACCCAGCCGAGCGCCGCTTCCCGCGCGCCCCTGTCTCCGCCGAGGAAAGTCCTGAAGGTCTTCTCTATGTCCGGCGTCTCCAGCAGCAGCCGGCCGCCGGGGGCCAGCACCCGCCAGCACTCCGATAAAAAATACTTGGTCTTAAAAAAACCCAGGTGCTCCGCCAGCTGCAGGGCCCGGGCCTGCTCCGCGCAGGCCGCGCCGAAAGGCAGGTCCCAGGCCTGGGCCAGCACGTCGGGCCGGCAGGCCGGGTCGGAATCCAGGTTGACCCAGCCCGGCAGGTAAGCGTAGCCGCAGCCCAGGTTAAGCTTCATCTTTTTTCTTTCTTTTGCCGGAGAAGATGCGCCCGAGCGTATGGTAGCCGCTCCTGTCGGCGAGGGACTGCAGCCGGTCTTTTATTTTTTTAACGGGGCTGTCCAGCTCGCCGGAGAAAAGCTGTTTTTCCAGGCTGCAGAAGCAGTAAGGATCGTTGTTCAGGGCGCCGGTCTTCATCAGCGACATCTCGCTGCAGCCGCCCTTGCAGACGTCGAGATGCAGGCACCCTTCGCAGTTGGAGCCGGCAGTCTCCCGGCTGAAACCGCGGGTATAGGCGAAAGCTCCGGGCCTGTTCCAGATCTCCCGAAACGGCGTCTTAAGCGCGTTGCCTTCCGAAAACCGCCCGTCGTTCATGGCCAGGCAGCCGAACACTTCCCCGTCGCTCCTCAGGCCCGCGACCGAGAGGCCGGCCTGGCAGCCCTCCCAGCTCTCGTAGAGGGAAACATGGTTGAGCAGCAGGGAATTGTAGCCCAGGTCGTGCGCCCCGATCACCGGCAATTCTTCCGGGGAATACTCCCTGCGGCAGGATTCGATGAAAAGCCCTACCGCGTAGAATTCCTCCGGGTCGAGCAGCAGGTCGCGGGAGAACCGCCCGCCCTCGGCGCCGGCCGTCTGCACCTGCCAGGCTATGCCCCTGCCTTTGAGCAGGTCGCGCAGGGGCGCCAGCTCTTTTAGATTGAGTTTATGCACCGTGGTTATCACGCTGACGGGCAGGCCCTCCCTGAGGCAGCGGGCGATGAAGGCGGAGGTTTTTTCAAAAGCGCCTTTCATGCCGCGTATCCTGTCGTGCAGCGCCGGGTCGGCGGCGTCCAGGCTTACGGCCACGGCCCTGGGAGCAAGGCGTTTAAGGCCGGAGAAGATCTCTTCGCCGTGTATGGTGCCGTTGGTAATGACGGACAGTTCCATCCCCAGCTCGCGCACTTTTTCGGCGATGGCGAAAAAATCCTTGCGCAACAGGGGTTCCCCGCCCATCAGCGCCACGCCCCCGCAGCCTGCCGCCTTCAGGTCTGAACAGACCTTTAGCGCCTCGGCCGGAGAAAGTTCGCGCGCGCGCCGGCCGCCGGCGGTGGAGCCGCAGTGCAGGCACTTGAGGTTGCAGGCCAGGGTGAGTTCCCAGACCACGCAGGCCGGTTTGTACTTTTGTTCCCGCATAATTCGCTGCATGCGGCCCCCCCGGGCCGCGGCGGGGCTAAACTGCCCCGGGGTAGGCGGCCCGCAGGCGCGCCTCGTGGGCGCGCTCCTGGGCCACCAAATTGTGTATCTCCACGCGCTTCCAGGCGTCGGGGAAAGCTTGCTCGAACAGCCCGTAGAATTCGGCGGACTTGATCTCCTGGCGTATGGCGTAGGCGGCCATTTCTTTTTCGGAAGCGCCCTCGCCGGGAGGAGCGCCGAAAAAACCTTCTTTTTTTACTTTTTCCAGGAAGGCGGGCCACTGCGCGGCGTGGACGGCCAGCGGGCGCCAGCTGTCAAGCTGGCCCTGCAGCAGGTCCCGGTGTTTCACCTCTTCGCCGGCCAGTTCCAGGCAGAGTTCTTTTACGGCCGGGTCCGAGACCTTCTCGGCCATCTTCTGATAAAAAGCCAGGCCTTCCTCTTCCAGCAGCACGGCGAGGCGGAACAGGTCGCGCAGGCGGATATTCTCCCCGAAGCGGGTCATGGCGCTGCCGTGACTGGGTTTAGCGCGCAGCCAGGACCGGCGCCCGGCCAGGATAAAATACAGGACCAGCCCGGCGGCGGCCGCGGCGGCGTAAAAATAGAGTTGCTCGTTCATATGCAAGAAATATTATACAAAACGCCGGTTCCTCAGCCCTTTTTTGCCAGCAGCCAGAGGAACTCCAGGTTTCCCTTGGCGCCCCTTATCGGGGAATCCATCAGGCCGCGCTCTTCAACGCCGGGCAGGGCCTGGCCGACAAACATTTTCAGATCCTCCAGCGCCTTAAGCCGCGTCGGCTCGTCTTTAACTATCCCTTTGCGCAGGTCCTTGGCCTGCAGCTCGAACTGCGGTTTCACCAGGGCCGCCACCAGGCCCCCGTCGGCCATGACGGAGAACACCGGCCCCAGGATCAGTTTCAACGAAATGAACGAGACGTCTATAGCGCAGAGCTGGGGCCGCTCGGGGAACAGTTCCGGCTTGAGGAACCGGGCGTTGGTCTGCGGCATGAAGACCACCTGCGGGTGGACCTTCATCCGCTCGTGCAGCTGCCCGTCGCCCACGTCCACCGCGTACACCCTGGCGGCCCCTTCCTGCAGGAAACAGTCGGTAAAGCCGCCGGTGGCCACGCCGATGTCCAGGCAGACCTTGCCGCGCGCGTCCAGCTTGAAAGTGTCTATCGCCCCTTTCAGCTTCAACCCGCCCCGGGAGACGTAGGGGCAGTCGCTCTTGAGCAGCTCTATCACGTCGCCGTCGCGCACCGGCTGCCCGGCCTTGTCGGCGGGCCGGCCGTTGAGGGTCACCTGCCCGGCCATTATGGCCCGGAGGGCCCGCTCGCGGCTCTCAAAAAGGCCCTGCTCCACGCAGGCGACGTCCAGGCGGATTTTCATAGTGGATATGTTACAAAATAAAAAAAGGGCCCTCCCATAAAGGGCCCTTTTTTGCGGCGCCCGGCCTCAGCGGGTGTACTGCGGGACTTCGTCCCAGATCTGGCGCAGGTGTTCCGGGAAATTGCGCCTCACGTCCTTTATCTCTCCGGCGGACACGTGCCGCTCCAGCACCTTTATCACACCCCGGGTTATGCGCAGCGGGTCCATGCCCTTGGGCAGCTGGGCCGCCACCGTATCCATGAACTCGTCGAGGTTCTTTGTTTTGAGCGGCTTGTTCACGGGCGTCCAGCCGCTATAGTACATGCCGGTTATCATTATAGGCAGCTGCGCGGCAAGTTCCGCGCTTTCCTTAACCGGAAGCCGGTCCCGCACCGCGTGCAGCACCGCGCGCAGCGCCCGGTAGGCGTCGTTGGGATTATTGAAGCCCAGCTCCAGCTCTATCTCCTTGAGCCAGTGCCGCGTTTTCGCCAGCGCCTTGTCAAAAAGGTGCGCCTGCGAGGACTCCGTAATGGTATGAGGCCAAAGGGCCGTTATGCGCTCCGCCTCCTGCCAGTCGCCCTGCTGGGTGCCCGGGGAAGTCCCGCGGTTGACGTATACTTCATGGGCTACCTGGCGTGTGGCCTCCTCCAGGTTCCCGCTCCTCAGGTAATTAGTGTAGGCCTCCGCGTAGAAATGCCTCGCGTTGGTAGTCGCTTTCGTGTCTTTGTTCATTTTCCCCCCTGTTCTGTCGGGAGGGGCGGACAAACCGCCGCGCTTTTAAGCGCGTGCGGCGTTGCCTTAGATTGTGTGCTTTCCGTCCCCCGGAAACATCTTACAAAATATCTCCGCCGCGTCAACAGGCGGCTTCCGGAGCAGGCCGGGGAGGCCTTTTACTGGTCGCTGACCTCGTCGTCAAATTTCTCCAGCTTCAGCTTGCCCTCGGCGTCCTTCTTGAGGACTTCGATCTTGCGCTTCACTTCCTCCAGCTTGACGGAGAGTTCCTTGGAGATGGCGACGCCTTCCTCGAACAGGGACAGCGACTCCTCTATCGGGGTGCGCTCGTCCTCCAGCTTGCCCACTATTTCTTCAAGCTTGCCGAGCTTCTCTTCGAAACCGCCGCCCTCAGTTTTTTTCACCATAAAGTCTCCTGTTGCGGTCCCCCGCTTTTCTTGTCCCCGTCTTTTTTCGGCGCCCTGGGTTTATCCGCCGCGGCGCCTCCGCCCCCGACAACTTCGGCCTCGGCCCGCCCCTCGGCGAACTGCAGCGAGAGCCGGTCGCCCGGGGCCAGCCCGGCCGCGGTCTTAACGGCCTTGCCCCCGGCGTCTTTAACTATCGCGTAGCCTTTCCGGAGCGGGAACAGCGGGCTGAGCGCCTTCAGTTTTTCCGACTGCAGCTTAAGATTTTCTCCGGAGCGGCGCAGCCTTTCGTCCGAGAGGGAGAACAGCCCCTCTATCGCTTCGTCCAGGCGGCGCGTGGGCCGCTCGAGCAGCGCCAGCGGGTTGACCAGCATCCGGCTGGTAGCGAGCCGGCGGAACTTACCCTGCAGGTTCTCGTAGTAGATGCGCAGGCTCTGCAGCAGCCGCCGCTCGAGGCCGGCTATCTGGGCGGCCAGCTCCACCTTGCTCTTTACCACCAGTTCCGCCGCAGCCGACGGCGTGGGCGCCCGCAGGTCCGCCACGAAGTCGGCTATCGTAAAATCGGTCTCATGCCCCACGCAGGAAATGACGGGGATCTTGGAGTTCGCTATGGCGCGGGCCACTATCTCCTCGTTGAAGGACCACAGGTCCTCCATGGAGCCGCCGCCGCGCCCCACCAGCATCACGTCGATATCCGGGAAATTCTCGTTAAGGTCGATGATGGCGTTGGCGATCTCTTCCGCCGAACCTGCGCCCTGCACTTTAACGGGGGCCACGATGATATGCATGTTGGCGTAGCGCCGCTTAAGGATGGAAAGGATGTCCCGGATGGCCGCGCCCGTGGGCGAGGTGACCACGGCTATCTTCTGCGGCAGGGCGGGGATCGGGCGCTTGCGGGCCTGGTCGAACAGGCCCTCCGACTGCAGCTTTTTCTTGAGCTGCTCGAAAGCCAGCTGCAGCGGGCCTATGCCGGCGGGCTCGACCGCCTTGGCCATCAGCTGGTACTTGCTCTGTTTGTCGTAGGAGGTGATGTTGCCGCGCACCCGCACCAGCAGGCCGTTGGCGAGCTCGAACTTAAGCCCCTGCGCAAAACCGCGGAACAGCACGCCGGAAATATTGGAATTAGCGTCTTTGAGGTCGAAATAGGTATGGCCCAGCGACGAGACCTTGAGGCCCGAGATCTCCCCCTCCACCCAGAGTTCTCGGAAATTGGTCTCGAGCAGGTACTTGATGCCCTGGCTCAGCTCGCTGACGGTATAGATCTTAGGCCCGGTCATTGCTCCCCGCGCAGCCTTTTAAGGCGCTTGCCGATCTCTATCTCGAAGCCCTGGTCGGTGGGCTCGTAGAACACCCGCGGGTCGGGCATGTATTCCTGCCTGACATAATGGTTCTCAAAGTCGTGCGGGTATTTATAGCCTTTTCCGTGGCCCAGGGCCTCGCCGTCCTTGGAGCCGTCTCGCAGGTGCATGGGCACGGCGCGCTCCACACCGGACTTTACTTCGGCCTGGGCCGCGTTGACGGCCATGTAGGAGGCGTTGGACTTGGGCGAGCAGGCCACGTAGATGGCCGCCTGCGCGAGTATTATGCGCGCCTCGGGCATGCCCAGCACCTCGGACGCCTTGAACGCGCTCAGCGCCGTCACCAGCGCCATCGGGTTGGCGTTGCCCACGTCCTCCGACGCGCAGATCAGGATGCGCCGCGCCACGAACCGGGGGTCCTCGCCGGCCTCGAGCATCTTGGCCAGCCAGTAGACGGCGGCATCCGGGTCCGAGCCGCGCATGGACTTTATGAAAGCGGAGATATGGTCGTAGTGCTCGTCCGAGCTGCGGTCGTAGCGCAGGCTGCGGCGCTGGATGCTCTCGCGGGCCACGGCCTCATCTATCACGCGCGTGCCGCCCTTGCCCGGCTTGGTGGTCACCACGCCCAGCTCCAGCGCGTTTAGCAGGCGGCGCGCGTCGCCGGAGGAGTTCTCTATAAGATATTTTTTGGCGCCCGGGGTGACTTCGGGCTTAAGATTAGCCAGGCCTTCGGGATGCGTGAGCGCCCTGTCGAAGATGGCCGACAGGTGCGCGGGCTTGAGCGGCTTGAACTCCACCACGATGAAGCGGCTGAGCAGCGCCTGGTTGATATAGAAGAACGGGTTCTCCGTGGTCATGCCGACCAGGATGATCTCGCCTTTCTCCACGGAGGGCAGCAGCACGTCCTGCTGCGTGCGGTTGAAATGGTGGATCTCGTCTAATACCAGCAGCACGCGCTGGTTGCGCGCCAGCCCGGCGCCGAGGCCGCGCGAGTACTCTATGATCTTTTTCAGGTCTGCCACGCCGGCCATCACGGCGTTGAGGTCGAAGGTTTTGGCGTTGGCGCGGGAGGCGATGTAGCGGGCCAGGGCGGTCTTGCCGCAGCCGGGCGGGCCGAAGAATACGGCAGATTTAAGATTGTCGGCCTCTATGGCGCGGCGCAGCAGCTTGCCGGGGCCGAGGATCTCCTCCTGGCCGGCGAACTCGTCGAGCTCCTTGGGCGCCAGGCGCGCCGCCAGCGGGGAATAGACCGGCCCCCCCTCGGGTTCGGGGGCGGCGGGCTTTTCGTCGAAAAGTGATTCCGGCATATGTAAGAACCAGGGGCTTAGTCCCCGTCGCCCAGCGTAGTCTCCAGCCGGGACACCATCTCCTCCACCTTCCTGGTGTCGGCCTCCCGGTTGAGATCGGACTTCTGCTTAAGGTTGTAGAGCTGCGCGGCAAAACTGTAGGCGGCTATGATAGCCACCTTGGACGTATCCACGACACCCAGCTCTTCCTCTATCTTCTTCATCTCGTCGGTGATCTGGTTGACTATCGTGCCCAGTTCCAGTTCCGACAGACCGTCCACGGCCGGGAATTTTATCGGGCGGCCGCGCACCTTGGCCTCAAAATCGTTATTGTTCATCTTCTTCCTCGAACAGGCCCGGCTGCAGGTCGTTGGCTTTCTCTATCCTGGCGCAGATGCGCTCCAGCTTGCGCTTCACCCGGGTCCTGAACTCGGCCAGTTCGCGGGCGGCGGCCGTATTGGAGGCGGCCTTGCCGCGGGCGGCGCCCAGCAGCTCCACCTGTTTCCTGAGCACCCCGTTCTCCTCCTTGAGCTTTTCAATGAGCGAGGAGGCGCTGACTACCAGCTCCTCAAGGCGCTTTATGCGGTTGTGCATATGGTAATTATACCGAATCTATAAAATTTATAGGAAATATTATGCGGCCCCCGCGCGCCAATAGGCCTACGCGCCGAGGGGTCCTTGGACCGCGTAATAAGAGGTCCTAGGACCTTTGTGGCGGCCTTCAAAAGAAGGAATACTATATACAGGAAAGCACAGGAGGCATTATGAATAAGATCTTTAAATCCATTTCACTCTTAGCGGCGGCCGCGGTGGTACTGCCGTCGCTCGCGCGCGCCGAATCCAAGAGCATCTACGGCGACGACAACCGCCTGGACTATTTCGAAGCCGCCCCCGCCATGCGCACCCTGGCCGACTCGGTGGTCTCCCTCTGGCCCTCCAAGCAGGTGACTCCGGAAGCCGGCGCCTTCAGCCTCAGGACCATCGGCTTCGGCGAAGCCCTCAACCTCTGCCCCGGCGAAAAATTCCGCGAACAGCCCATCGGGGCTTTCTGCTCCGGCACGCTGGTAGGGGAAGACATTATCATGACCGCCGGCCACTGCATCACGGACGACGCTTCCTGCGCCGACGCCCGGTTCGTTTTCGGCTTCAACATCGATAACGGGGGCGGCAAGGCCCGCACCTCGGTGCAGGCCAAAGACGTCTACACCTGCAAGCGCATCATCAAGCGCGACCTGGACCGGCAGGCGGCCGGGCTGGTCAACACCGGCATCGTCATCATAGGCGCCCTGCTGGGCAAGCAGCCCGGCCCGGACTACGCCCTGATCCAGCTGGACCGCAAGGTGGAGGGCCGCAAGCCGCTGCCCATAAACCGCAACAAGGACCTTAAGGCCGGCGACAGGATCTTCGTGATCGGCCACCCCGTAGGCCTGCCGCTCAAGGTGGCCGGCGACGCGGGCGTGCGCACCACCGAACCCAAGTCCTTCTTCCTGACCGACCTGGACACCTTCGGCGGCAACTCCGGCTCTGCCGTATTCAACGCCTCCACCAACAAGATAGAAGGCATCCTGGTGCGCGGCGGCACGGACTTTGTGGACAGCCCGGCCGGCTGCAAGGTGCAGCTCAAGAGCGGCCAGAACGACGGCAAAGGCGAGGCCGTCACCAAGATCTCGATGCTGCAGAAGTACATCCCCGAACTCGGCTCGTCCAAGTCCGCCTCCCTTGAAATAAGGGACATGCAGGTAGAACAGGCCCCCGCCGCCGACGACGCCCTGGCCCGCAGGATACAGTTCTAAACTCTCCCGCCAGACAACAGAGAGCCCCGCCCTGCGGCGGGGTTCTTTATTTATTTGCAACCGGCGGCACAAAAATATTAATCTTTCCTTAAGGTTAGGGGGTTATATGAAAAAGCTGCTATTTGCGGCCGCGTTCGCGGCCCCGCTGTGTTTTACTGCCTGCAAGAGTTCGGAATTGGTGGCCAGCGCCGCCGAAAACGGCCTGCGTAAGGACCTTAAACCCGTCTGCGAGGTTATCAACTTCAAGGAAGTGGCCACCGAGGAGAAGACGGCGGACGGCGGCAAGGCCGCGCTGGTGCGTTTTGAGGGCGAAGTTAAGTGGCTTACGCTGGAGGAGGCCGTCTCCAGCCGGGGCGCCGCGCGCGACGCGCAGGAATACCTGCTCAAGCTCGAATACGCTTCCTCCAAACTGGGCGGCGTCAGCGCCGGCAGCAGCGTACGGGTGAAGGGAGCCATCCTGCTGGCCAAGACCGACCTCGGCTGGCTGTATAAAGGCCTGTCTTTAGAATAGGCCGTGCGACCCGGGCCCAAAGACCCAGACGCGCACTGAGCCTATTGGCCCTTTCACCGTCAGCCCCGGGGCAGCTACAATATATATGCAGCTTCCGTATTTTTATTGGGGGACCTAATGTTAAAAAGCCTGTCAGCCCTTCTGCTAGTGTTTTCCGCCGCCCCGGCCTTCTCCTTCGACCTGCAGACCCTGGACGCCGCCGCCGTTAAAGAAACTCCCGCCGCCATCGCGGCGCCCGCCGCGCCCAAGGCCGCCAGCGGGCACGTCTGGATGACCGTGCGCAATAACCCCGGCTTCAAGGAAGCCGAGGCCAACGACTGGAGCGCCCGCATAGAAGCGCGCGTGCGCGAGACCTTCAAGGACAGCTACAGCGTCAGCCTGCGCGCCGATATGGATTCTTCCTGGGGTTCAATTCGCAAGACCGGCAGCTATTACAACCTCACCGGTTCGGGCGTCTACCTGAACATGGGCGGCTCCAACGGCTCCTACTTCATCAACGGCACCGTCACCGAGAACGGCAAGACCATCCCGGTCGGCGTCAACGTAAGCCGCCGCTTCGACGACTTCTCCTTCAACGTGTTCGGCTCCGGCCTGAACCTCTACACCGACCGCAACTCGGTGAACGGCAACTACGACACGGACCGCTTCTCAAAGAAGGCCGTGGCCGCCGTTACCTCGCTGCTCCTGGCCGTGCAGGTGGAGAAAGGCCAGCCCAAGCCTGAAGAGAAATCGGTAAGGGCCCAGGAGCGCGTCTGGCTTACCATCCGCCCCGGCTTCGGCTGGAACACGGTGGAGGCCAACGACCCGTTCTCCCGCATAGAAGTTGGCCTGCGCAAGATCTTCGACAGGGAATACGACGCCGAGATAGAGACGGACAACAACCACGTTTTCGGCCGGGTCAGCGGCTTCTTCACCCGCCGCTACGAGCTGCGCGCCGGGCGCACCGACCTGAGGATGGAGGAATGGGCCGGCAGCTGGCGTTTGACCGGCCGCGTGGAGGCGCAGGGCGCGCCCAACGGCGAGCAGGCCGTGAACCTGGAAATGCGCGACCGCTTCGGCGACGGCTCCTTCTATATCTGGGAGAGCGCCATAAACCTCAACATAGACCGCAACGGCGTGAGCGGCACGGTGGACACCTCGGTCTACCCTAAGGAAGTGGTGGGCGCCATCACCGCCCTGGTAATGGCCTATCAGCAGGATAACCTGCCGCAGCAGCCGAAATAAAATTCCGACAGAATGAAAAAGGCCGGGAGAGTTCCCGGCCTTTTTCATTTTAGGCGCTAGCCTATTTGGAACTTTTAATTATTTTCGTCAGCACTTTGGCCAGCTGGTCGGAACAGGAGGTGGGCTTGTCGCCGCAGGTGATGCCCTTAAGCTTCGCGGCGGCCGTCCTGACCGGCATGCCTTCCAGCAGCAGCGCCATCGCCTTCAGGTTCCCCGGGCAGCCACGGTAGAAAGACACATCCTTCAATTTGCCGTCCACCACCTTAAAGCTCACCGCCTTGGAGCAGACGCCTTCCAGTTTGTGTTTCATGCTCAGGCGCGCAGCCGGGCCCCGAAGTTCTTGGTGAGCTTCTCGAGCACGGCGGTCATGCGCGCGCCTACCTCGGCGTCGTTTAGGGTGGCCGCCATGGAGGAGAAGGTAAAGCGTATGGTCAGGCTGCGGAAACCGGCCGGGATATTCTTGCCCTTGTAGACGTCCACCAGCCGCGCGGACGCCAGGTCCTGCACGCCGGAGAAAGCCCTTTCCAGTTCCCCCCACTCGTGCTTCTCTTCCAGCACCAGGGAAAGGTCGCGCCAGTTCTGCGGGAAGGCGGAGACCTGCTTGATCTTGGCGATCTTCTGCCAGAACTCGGTCTTGCCGGCTACGGCCAGGCAGGAGAGCGGTATCTCGAAGTAAAAAAGATTGTTGTCCTTAAGATCGGCTCCGGCGCAGACCGCGGGGGCGAGCCGGCCGAGATGGCCGGCCGAACCGCCGCCGAGCTTCATCTCCAGGCACAGGCCGGGCTGGAAATAGGCCGGCGCCTTCCTGGGCTTCTCGTAGCGGAAGCCGCTGCGGCCCGCGAACAGCCGGTTCATTACGCCCTTGAGGACGTAGAAATCCGCGGGGGCGCTGCCGCCCTGCCAGGAGCCGCCCTCGGGGATGGGGCCGTAGGCGAGGCCGGCGCAGTAAACTTCCTCCGCTTTGCCGGCGTCCTTGCGGGCGTAGGCGGTGCCGGCTTCAAAGAACAGCGCGGTCTCGCGGCCGCGGTTAAGATTGTAGCGCAGGGTCTTGAGCAGCCCGGGCAGCAGCGTGGGCCGCAGATACTGGTAATCGGAAGAAAGCGGATTCTTCACTTCCAGCGCGGCGGCTTCATCCACGCCGCAGGCTTTCAGTTCTTTCGCCGAGACGAAATCGTAGTTATAGGCTTCGCTGAAGCCGAGGGCCGCCAGCGTATTGCGCAGCTCCGTGGTAACGGTCCACAGCGGCGTTACGGTGGAAGGCCGCATGGGCATGTTGGACACGGAGGGGATCACGTCGTAGCCGGAGTAGCGGGCCACTTCTTCCGCCACGTCGTAGACGCTCTCTATATCCAGGCGGTAGGACGGCACGGAGAATTTCCAGGGCCGGGAATCTTTCAGGTCAGGCTGGAAAGCCTTCAGGCAGGAATAGATAACGCCGTCAGCCAGGCCGGTGCCGAGGATGGCGTTCACCTTCGCCGGGTCCACCTCTATCACTGGCGTCTGGTACTTTACCGGATAATTATCCGTGACCTGCTCCACCCGGGCTCCGGGCGCTGCTTCGAGGATCAGGCCGGCCAGGCGGCGGGCGGCCTTTACGGGCAACTCGGAATCCACGCCGCGTTCGAAGCGGTAGGAGGACTCGCTCTTTATGCCGGAGGCCTTGGAGGCCAGGCGTACGTTGGACGGCTTGAACTTGGCGGACTCGATGAGGATGGCGTCGGTCTCGTCGGAAACGGCGGAGTCTGCGCCGCCCATCACGCCGGCCAGCGCCACGGGCTTGGAAGAGTCGGCTATCACCATCATGCCGGGGTCCAGCTTGAGGTCCTGGCCGTCGAGCGTCTTGAGCATCTCGCCCGGCAGGGCCCTGCGGACTATAATTTTGGGGCCGGAAAGCTTGGCGATATCGAAGCAGTGGGTGGGCTGGCCCAGCTCGTACATTACGTAGTTGGAGCCGTCTATAAGCAGGTTGCCCTTGGGATTGGAGCCCATCGCGCGCAGGCGGGCGGCCATCCACTCCGGCGTTCTGGCGCCCTTCACGCCCTTTATGACTATCGCGCCGTAGCGCAGGCACAGGTCCGGCACCTTTACTTCCACCGGCACGGCGCAGCCGGCCGACTCTATGGCGGGCACGGCGGCTTCCTTAAATTTCAAGCCGTAGAAAAGGGCCAGCTCCCTGGCGATAGCGTAATGCGACAGGCAGTAGCCCAGGTTGGGCAGCATCTCGATCTCGAGGACGGAGTCCGCCCTGGGAAAAAGGGTGGCGGCGTCCGCGCCGACTTGCGCGTCGGGAGACAACACGAGGATGCCGGAATTGTCGTAGCCTTCCAGGCCAAGCTCTCCGGCGGAGCAGATCATGCCCTCGGAGTCTACGCCGCGGATCTTGGCTTTCTTAAGCTCGCCCTCGGAGAGCAGCGCGCCCACCTTGGCGAAAGGGATCTTCTGGCCGACGGCGATGTTCTTGGCGCCGCAGACCACGCGCATGGTCGCCTGGCCGTCGTGCACGTCCACCAGCGCCAGCTTGTCGGCGTTGGGGTGCTTGTCTATCTTCATTATCTGGCCCACGCACACGCCGCTAAAAGACGCCCCGGTCTTGTGCAGCCCTTCCACCTTGAGGCCGATGCGGTTAAGCTTGGCCGCCATATCTTCAGGCGTCGGAGGGTTCTCCAAAAAATCGCTGAGCCAGGAATAAAGGATTTTCATTATTTACTGAACCTGTTTTAGTATGCGGAGATCGTTCTCGTAGAGCATGCGCATGTCGCTGATGCCGTAGAGCAGCATCGCAAAGCGCTCTATGCCGCCGCCGAAGGCGAAACCGCTCCACTTGGCGGGATCGTACTTGCAGCCCTTGAGCACATTGGGGTGCACCATGCCGGCGCCCATCAACTCCAGCCAGCCGGTGCCCTTGCAGACGGGGCAGCGTTCGCCGGTCCTGCAGAACACGCAGCTCATGTCCACTTCCGCGCCCGGTTCCACGAACGGGAAGTAAGAGGGGTTAAAGCGGGTCTTCACGCCGGAGCCGAACAGGTCCTTCATGAAGGCGTCCGCGGTCCACTTCAGGTCGGCCATGCTGACGCCCTTGTCGACGTAGAGGCCCTCTATCTGGTGAAAAGCGAAAGAGTGGCTGGCGTCCACCGCCTCGGAGCGGAACACGCGGCCGGTATGGAACACTCGGATAGGCGGTTCAGCCCGCTCCATGGAGCGGATCTGCACCGGGGAGGTGTGCGTGCGCAGCAGCATGAACTTGTCCGACGCGTCCTTGGCGTCCACGTAGAACGTGTCCTGCATGTCGCGCGCGGGATGGTACTGCGGGAAGTTCAGCGCCTCGAAATTATGGTAGTCGTCCTCGACGAGCGGCCCGTCGGACATGGAGAAGCCCAGCTTCAGGAAGCCCTCGGCCAGGCGGTTCATTACATGCGTGAGGGGGTGCAGGCTGCCTTTGGGGAAGGGCCGGCCGGGCAGCGTCAGGTCCAGGCCGGGCGCGGCAACGGAGGCCGCGGCGGGGGCGGAGCCTTTCAGCTCGGCCAGCTTGGCCTCCATTTCCTGCTTGGCGGTATTGCCCAGCGCGCCCAGCGGCTTGCGCTCTTCGAGCGGGATATCCTTCAGGTCCCGCAGCAGCAGCGCCAGCTCGCCCTTGCGGCCCAGGAAGCGCAGTTCAAGCGCCTCGGGGTCGCCGGCGGGTTTCTGGGCTATAGAAACGGAAAAACTGTCCCGTATTGCGGACAGTTTTCCCTTCCAATCCGTGGCGTTCACGGGTTGGCCTTATTTCTCGGTACCGACCACTTTTTTGATCGTACCGATGGCTTTCCTGGAGATCTCGGCCAGCTGCTTGAAGGACTGCGGGTCGCGGATGGCGATCTCGGAGAGCATCTTGCGGTTCAGGAGGATGTTGGACTTGTGAAGCCCGTCCATGAACCGGCTGTAAGACATTCCCTCTTCGCGGGCGGCGGCGTTCAGGCGCACTATCCACAGCTGGCGGATATCGCCCTTCTTGTCGCGGCGGTGGATGTAGGCCGTGGTCAGGGATTTCTTGACCTGCTGCGTGGCCTGGCGGAGGCGGTTGCCCTTATTGCCGTAATAGCCCTTGGAGAGCTTTAAAATCCTTTTCTTTCTTTTGTTGCGAGCTACGCTGTATTTTATTCTCATGACGCCTCATCCGCCCCGGGGACTTTACCGCCGGGCGCGGCTCCTTTATTGTTGTTCTTATTCGTAGGGCAGGTACTTCTTGAGCAGCCGGCCTTCGGCGGAATTCTTTTCCTCCACCTTGGCGGTGCGCAGGTTGCGGCCGCGCTTGGCGGACATGCCGGTCAGCAGGTGGCGCAGGCCGGATTTCCGGTGCAGCCATTTGCCCGAGACGGTTTTCTTAAATCTTTTCTTGGCTCCGCTGTGCGTTTTCATTTTAGGCATAGTGTTTCTCTCTTGGTAGCGCTTATCCTGTTATTATATAAATTTAACCTGCCCCTTGGAAAGGTCAGGCTCCCGGAGCCTGCTCCGGCTTGGGCTGCTGCGAGGGCGCCGCCGGCTTGGCGGGGGGCGCCTGCTTAATGTGCGCGGGGGCCAGCATGATGCTCATGCGGTTGCCCATCATCGACGGGCGGCCTTCCACCACGCCGACGGAGGACAGGTTGTCCTTGATGGCCATCAGGATCTCTTCTCCGAGGTTGCGGTGCTGGTTCTCGCGGCCGCGGAACACCACGGTGACGCGCACCTTGTTATGTTCCTTCAGGAATTCTTCGATGTGGCGGATCTTGGTATGCAGGTCGGCGCTGGCGATGCGCGGGTTCAGGCGGATCTCTTTAAGCACCCCGGCCTTCTGCTTCTTGCGGTTCTCGCGGTCCTGCTTTTCTTTCTCGTAGAGGAACTTGGAAAAATCCATCACCTTGCAGACGGGCGGGTTGGCCCCGGGGGAGATCTCCACCAGGTCCAGGTTGGCGCCCCGGGCCATGTTGACGGCCTCGATGAGCGGCTTTATGCCGAGCATGGTCCCGTGCATGTCTATAAGGCGCACCTGCGGGGACGTGATATTGCGGTTAACTCTTACTCTCTTGTCGTTGTACAAAACTGCCTCCTGTGTCTGACGCGGAAAAAGCCGCCTGCGCGGGTTCTTCACCCGGTCCCATATTTTACCTTTTTTACCTCACCGAAAGGAATAATATGCCTTATAGAACAGCAGGCCCAGGTATTCGTTGAGGGCGCGGCCGGTCTCTGAATTAGTGCCCGGGAGCAGGTCGTTGAAGGCCGGGGCCAGGCCGCCAGGGGCCCGCCGCCCCACCGGCAGCGGCGTAATGTCTTTGAAGCCGGCCTCCTTGAACAGCAGCATGGCCCGCGGCATGTGATAAGCGGAGGTCACTATTATGGGCCTTTTGAATCCCTTCTCCCGGCAGATCTCCAGGGTAAAGGCCGCGTTCTCGAAGGTGTCCCGGGACCTCTCTTCGGTCAGGATGAACTTCGCCGGCACGCCGGCCTCGGCCAGGTAGGCCGCGGCAAGGGACGCCTCGGACACTTCAGAGAAAGGCTTGCCCGCCGAGGCCAGCACCGGAAGGCCGGTGCGGCGGTGCAGCTCGGCCGCGGCGGCCGCCCGCTCCAGGCTGGCCGGCGCCAGCCCCTCGGCCGCTGAAAAATGTTTGCCGGGGCGCGCGCCTCCCCCCAGCAGTATTATCACGTCCCCCTCCGGCTTGGCCGGCACAGCGTACGCGCCCTCGAGCGGCAGGAGCAGCGCATCCGAGAAAACCTTGGTGGAACCCAGCCAGGTCAGCGCCGCCAGCACTCCGCAGGCAATAGCCGCCGGCCGCGTACGCCTCCACAGGTAAACCGCCAGCGCGCCCAGCGCCAGCACCAGGCACCCCGGCGGCAGCACGAACGCCGCAATAATCTTCTTAATAAGGAACATGCAGTCCTAATAATACAAAATAGAGAAATTCCGGGGACACAATACTTAATTCCAATTAAGTATTGTGTCCCCGGAAACCAGAGTTGCCCCCGTCCCCATACTATAGGCTTCAGTGATGCAGATAATGCGCCGTGTAGGTGTCCACCAGGCTGCGGATCATCCTTTGGTACTTGGTGTGGTTGCGGCGCGCCTGTTCTTTGAAGAACCTCACGCTCGAACGGCTTAGCGCCAAGGTCACCTTAATCGTATCCTCAGGCATAGCAAGCGAGCCCGGGGGCGGGAGGAAGTCCTCCACCCTGGTCAGTTTCCCCACAGGCTTGTCACCGCTGACTGTCTTTTTCATAGTACCTCGCCCCTTTCCGCCAGTAGCCGGCGCCTATTATCCTTATAATACAGGCGCGGTAGGTAAACCTTACCGTAAGCACCCGGCCATCCACCTTGCCCATGCAGAAAAACCGTTCTTCGCGGGCGCTATGCTTCTGATCAGTATAAATGAGCCGGGCGGGATCCGCGAACACCCTGGCGGCCGCGGCAAAATTCACCCCATGCTTGCCTATGTTCTCCCGCTCCTTATCCGCGTCCCAGGCAAAACCGGCCGTCCCTTCTTTCATATAGTCTACCCCGCATATGGCTATTTGTCAATACTTTTATATGTATACTACCCAGCCGCATCCCCCATTCCGTATGTATAGCCTAGCAGCCCACCCCGACACCCTCCTGTCGGGCAAAAACAAAACCGCCGGGCATCCCCGGCGGCTTTTCGTTTATCCCCGCAAATAGTTATATAGTCATCAGCGTCCCCTATCGTCCTCCCTAATCCGTATAGTTTTCCTCAGATATAAGTTTGCGCCTTTCGATATCGAAGATATAAACCTTTTTCTGCTTAGGAATCACCTTATCAGGAGAAACTGATTTATCCGTCTCCCAATAACCCGGAAACTTTACTGCCGCATATTTATCATCTAGAGAAAAAATAATCTCAATCATTCCACGGCTATTAGCGACTGCATGTCGCCACAACTCTTTACCCTCCATATCATATAACACGAAATAATTATCAATACTTTCATCAATCCAACCGCCAAGTAACGCGAAGTATTTATCTGTATTTGAAACCGTAAAATAATCACCACAGACCCCATATTCCTTGCCATAATCTTTTACAAGCTTCCCGGCAAAGTCAAAGATCTGAAACCCATACGTCCATCCAAAGCACCCTCTCACAGAAAACAGTCTCGTGGCTGAGAAAACAAGCGTCCCTTCAGGGAATGTTGAGTATGGAACTCGCGCCAATCTTTCTCCTTTTGCGTTATACATTTCCACATTGTTTAATTTAGTATTAATAATCGCAATACTCTTCTTGTTTTGAGATTTGTAAGCTAACTTTGCGGAATCTGTTGAGTAAGCATACCATCTGGATGGAGAAAGGTCGATTCCCATTTTTTTAAGAACATTTTTAACCTCCCCCTTATCCACATTCACATCAGCCTCATTAACCCCAGCCATCTCTTTAGCGTAATAATCCCGAAAATTTTTATAGTCCCTAACCTCAACGCGCTCCTTGCTATCCCCTGAAATGGTATTAGAACTTATCAGCTCAGCAAACACGGCGGAGCCCATAGCCATTAACACTATTGAGAATACAACAAGCTTTTTCATAATCGATCCCCTAACCACTTCACACAATATATCAAAAATACGTACACCAGGGCCGCCAAGGGTATGCCTTCGGAGGGGCCTCAGGAGGCCCGAGCTTGCGTAGCGCGAGGGCCGACTGATGTGAGCGAGGCACGGTGTGCCGAGCGTACCCGGAGAAGGCATACCCTTGGCAGTCCGACCGGAGATTGACTGGATCCCGGCTTTCGCCGGGATGACGGAGGGAAAAAAGAACTCCCCGCTTGGGGCGGGGAGTTCCGGAAATAGGGCGCTGTCCCTATTTATTTCACCACGGGGATGCGCATGGAGTAGAAGGAGCGCCAGACGAAGACCACGCTGATGAGGAAGAAGACAGCGGCCAGGGTGTGGCTCACTTTCGGGTCCAGCGTGATGGCCAGCTCTACGGCCAGCAGGCCGAAGAGGGTGGTGAACTTGATGATGGGGTTCATGGCCACCGACGAGGTGTCCTTGAAGGGGTCGCCCACCGTGTCGCCCACTATGGTGGCGTCGTGCAGCGGGGTGCCCTTCGCGTTGAGCTCGGTCTCCACCAGCTTCTTGGCGTTGTCCCACGCGCCGCCCGCGTCGGCCATGAAGATGGCCTGGTACAGCCCGAAGATGGCTATCGAGATCAGGTAGCCGATGAAGAAGTAGTGGTTCACGCAGGCGAAAGACAGCGTGCTAAAGAATACCACCAGGAAGATATTGAACATACCCTTCTGGGCGTACTGTGTGCAGATCTCCACCACTTTCTTGGAGTCCTCCACGTTGGCCTTCTTCACTGTAGCGTCCAGCTTTATGTTCTTCTTGATGAAGTCTACGGCCTGGTAGGCGCCCGTGGTGACGGCCTGCATGGAAGCGCCGGAGAACCAGTAGATGATGGCGCCGCCGGTGATGAGGCCCAGCAGGAACAGCGGGTTCATGATGGAGAGCCCCTCGTAGATGCCCTCCGGCCCCACGGTGCCGTACTTGGACGACAGCAGCTGGATGATGGCGAAGATCAGCGTCGTCGCGCCCACCACGGCCGTGCCTATAAGCACGGGCTTGGCGGTGGCCTTGAAGGTATTGCCGGCGCCGTCGTTCTCTTCCAGGAACTTCTTGCCGTTCTCAAAGTCCACGTCGAAGCCGAAGTCCTTCTTGATCTCTTCCTTGATGCCGGGAAGGCTCTCGATCATGGACAGTTCGAACACGCTCTGCGCGTTGTCCGTCACCGGACCGTAAGAGTCCACGGCGATGGTCACCGGGCCCATGCCCAGGAAGCCGAAGGCCACCAGGCCGAAGGCGAAGATGGCGGGAGCCACCATCAGCATGCCCAGGCCCAGCGTGCTCACGCCGTAAGCCGCGGCCATCAGGGCTATGATGGCCATGCCCATCCAGTAGGCGCTGAAGTTGCCGGCCACCAGGCCGGACAGGATGTTGAGCGAAGGGCCGCCCTCTTTAGAGGCGGTCACCACCTCGCGCACGTGGGCGGAGTTGGTGGAGGTGAATATCTTAACCAGCTCGGGGATCAGCGCGCCGGCGATGGTGCCGCAGGAGATGATGGTGGAGAGCTTCCACCACAGGGTGCCGTCGCCCAGCTGCGGGATCAGCAGGTAGGAGAGCACGTAAGTCATCGCGATGGAGACGAACGAGGTGAGCCAGACCAGCATGGTGAGCGGGTGCTCGAAGTTGAAGCGCTTGACCTCGCCGTACATGGCCTTGGCTATCAGGCCGTTGACCCAGTAGGAGAAGGCGCTGGTCACGATCATGCCGATGCGCATGACGAAGATCCAGACCAGCAGCTGTATCTGGGTGGTGCTCGACAGGGCGCGGGCCGCGTCCTCGGGCAGGCCGCTCTTCATGAACACTTCCGGCGAAACCGCCAGCAGGATGAAGGTCACCAGCGCTACGCCGGTGACGCCGTAGGTCTCGAAGCCGTCGGCCGTGGGGCCCACGGAGTCGCCGGCATTGTCGCCGGTGCAGTCGGCTATCACTCCGGGGTTGCGGACGTCGTCTTCCTTGATCTTGAACACGATCTTCATCAGGTCGGAGCCGATGTCGGCGATCTTGGTGAAGATGCCGCCGGCGATACGGAGCGCCGCGGCGCCCAGCGACTCGCCGATGGCGAAACCGATGAAGCAGAGGCCGGCGTAGTCGCCCGGCACGAAGAGGAGTATGAAGAGCATCATCACAAGCTCTACGGAGATCAGCAGCATGCCGATGCTCATGCCGGCCTTGAGCGGGATAGCCATCGTCGGGAAGGGCAGGCCCTTCAAGCCCGCGAAGGCGGTGCGGGAGTTAGCGTAGGTGTTGATGCGGATGCCGAACCAGGCCACCGAGTAGGAGCCCAGGATGCCGACTACCGAGAACACCACGATGATGAAGATCTTGAACGCGGTCATGTGCGGGTTGAGGCTGAAGTACCACACCATGATGGCGGCGATGAAAGCCCAGAGGACGGCTATGAACTTGCCCTGCGTGACCAGGTAGGTCTTGCAGGTCTCATAGATCAGCTCGGAGATCTCGAGCATGGACTTATGCACGGGGAGTTTGGAGATCTGCATGGACTGCACCAGGCCGAACAGCACGCCCAGCACGCAGATCACCAGGCCGGCGAGCAGCAGGTTATGGCCGGTCACGCCCATAAACAGCACGCTGGACAGGTCCGGTATCACCAGTTCCGCCTCGCTGGCAAAAACGGGAGCGGAAGCCAACAACAGTGCCGCCGAGGCGGCCAGAGTTTTCAGTTTGCGCATTTTTTTCCCCTCTAATCTGTCAGGTTTAAAAAAACCCCGCCGGTTTTGCCGGCGGGTCTTTTTTGTTTGCTTAAGCTTTCTTCTCCACCACGATGACGGGTATCCCCGCCCCCATGGAGGACGTCACGAAGACCGACTGCATGTAGACGCCCTTGGAGGCCGAAGGCTTCACCTTCAGCACGGCGTCTATGACGGCCTGCACGTTCTCGGCCAGCTTCTCTTCCGGGAAGGAGACCTTGCCGGCGACCGCGTGCACTATGCCCTGCGGGTCGGCCTTGAACTCTATGCGGCCGGCCTTGAGCTCTTTAACGGTCTTGGCCACGTCGAAGGTGACGGTACCGCTCTTGGGGTTGGGCATCAGGCCTTTGGGGCCGAGCGTCTTGCCGAGCTTGGCGGCGTCCTTCATCATGTCGGGGGTGA
>Ga0154402_108_pt1 | contig 145671 bp, 121 predicted proteins | sample RifGroB2_FD_115906 | JGI IMG/M metagenome (GOLD analysis project Ga0154402, IMG submission 115906) | Elusimicrobia bacterium GWB2_63_22 | reverse complement strand
TGGCGGCCGCGGGAATCTCTATCATCACGCCGAACTCCGGGTCTTTCTTCACCGCGAAGCCCTCTTCCGCCAGCTCGGTCTTCACGTCCGCCGCGATCTTCTTGACCGTCAGCAGCTCGTCGACGGAGGAAAGCATGGGGATCATGATCTTGATGGTCCCCTCGGTATTGGCCTTGTAGATGGCGCGCAACTGCGTCTTGAGCAGCTCCGGGTACTTGATGAACAGGCGGATGCCGCGGAAGCCCATGAACGGGTTGCGCTCGTCCTTGAGGCCCTTGATGCCGAGCTCGGTGGCGCGGTCGCCGCCGATGTCGGCGGTGCGGATGGTGAGCGGCATATGCGGGGCGCCCTTGACCACGGAGGAGTACGCCTTCAGCTGCTCCTCCTCGGACGGGACGGAGTCGCGGTTCATGTACAAAAATTCCGTGCGGTACAGGCCCACGCCCTCGGTCTTCACCACGGCCAGCTCCGGCGCGTCCTCGGCGGAATCCAGGTTGCACATCAGGCTGATCTTGTGGCCGTCGCGCGTGGTGGCCGGCAGCCCCTTCAGGCGGTGGAAGAAGTGCTCCTGCTTCTGCAGCTCTTCCTTGCGGGCCTTGTATTTCTCTATGATCTCGGGCGAGGGCGAGATGATGACCATGCCCTGCTCGCCGTCCACCACCAGCGTATCGCCGCTCTGGATCTGGCGGCTGATGTCGGACAGGCCCACCACGGCCGGGATGCCCATGCTCTGGGCGAAGATGGCCGTGTGGCTGGACTTGGAGCCCAGGTCCATGCAGAAGCCCAGCACCTTGTTGGATTCGCGGATATGCAGCGTGTCCGACGGGTACAGGTTGTGGGCCACGATGATGACCGGCTCCTTCAAGTCCTTGAGCGACACCTTCTCGGAGTTCACCAGGTTGGAGATGATCTTTTTGCCCACGTCGAACACGTCGTGCTTGCGCTCGTGGAAAAATTCGTCGTCTATCTTCTCGAACTGCTCCTCGGCCTTGTCCAGGATCTCCGACAGCGCGAATTCGGCGTTCATGCCCCGGGCGACTATCAGCCGGGGCACGTCCTTGGTGATCATCGGGTCCTGCAGGATCAGGTGGTGCGCGTCTATCAGCTTGGCGTGGTTCTTGCCCAGCACGGTGAGGATCTTGCCGCGGATGACGTCCAGGTCCAGCCGGGTCTTCTCGAGCGCCTCTTTAAAGCGTTTTACCTCCGCCTTTATCTTTTCCGGAGGAATCTCTTTCTGCTCGATAAGGATGTTCTCTTCCTTAACGATGTGCGCCTTGCCTATGGCTATGCCCAGGCTGGCGGCTACGCCTTTTTTTATCAGCATGTCGTTCTCCGGTCAGAAGTCATTCAATCCTCGTCGAACTTCCTGGCGAACAGGTCCTCTATCGCCTTCACGGCGTCAGCCTCGTCCTTGCCCTTGGCCGTCACTTCGATAATACTGTTCTTGCCGGCCGCCAGCGTCATGATGCCCATGATGCTTTTGGCGTTGACCTCCATGCCGTCCTTGACCAGCTTGATGTCGCAGACGAAGCGCGAGGACGTGTTGGCTATCATGCCGGCGGGGCGGGCGTGGATGCCCAGTTCGTTGATTATGGTTATCTCTCGTTTGATCATAAGTAGAGTTTGAAGGGTTGCAGTCCTATCAGGCTGAATAACAGTACCGAGGCGGCCAGGATCACCCCGGCCGCGAAGAAAACGGAACGCCCATAGGCGCGGGAAGCCCGGTGCAGCAGCAGCACCATCACCGGCAGGGCGAGCCTGACGGCGGCCCCGTGCCAGGTGACGTGGCCGCGGTTATAGGCGATCAGCAGGCTGAAAGAGAGCACGACGATGGCCAGGGACATGGCGAAGCCGGCGGTGCTGAGCAGCCGGATCTGGCGCGGCCAGTCGGCCGAGTCCAGCGCGCAGGCGGCCGAGCCGCCGCAGGTGTAGCCGGCCCGCAGCCCCTTCCAGCGCCAGTAGACCGAGAAAGCGGAATAGAAGACGATGCCGGCCAGCGGCCCGGCCAGCAGCAGCGCGGCGGAAACCTGCGCGTCCATCCCCGCCAGCAGCCAGCCGTAGAAACCGCCGGCTGCCCAGACCAGCAGGCAGATCTGCACGGTCATCGGCTTCAGGCGGCCCCAGAAAATGCGGTCGCCGATGGAGGCGAAACTGGAGGCCAGGGCCTGCTTAACCCCGGGCATGTTCTTCAGCGCGGCCTCCGGGGAGGGCGAGGCCGAGGCCTCCTGCTCCATGCGCGCTATATTGCCCAGCACGAAGGAGGCCATGTACGGCTGGGTATTGAAGATGGCCAGGTGGCGCAGCAGGGCCGCCTTGAACCTGGCCGGGTCGGGATAGATGCGCCGCAGGGCCGGTTCCAGGCAAAAGGCGAAGCCCAGGTTCTGGAACCTTTCGTAGTTCCAACCCGCCTGGATAAAGAACGACCTTAAGAACATCGAGACCAGCATTATTTCCCTGTTATCCTTTCTTATGTACCTGTGCCCTGAACCTGAAATACAGACCGCTCAGCCCCAGCCAGGGAATGAGCGAATAGGCGAAATCGGTGCCCGGGTAAAGCCAGTCCAGCCCCGGCAGCCGGGAGGCCGCCGCGGCGGCGCCGGCCCAGGCCAGCACGTAAAGGGCCATGGCCAAGCTCTCCGCGAACATGGCCGAGGCCAGCCAGCGGCTCAGGTTGAAATCCCCGGCGGCCACCTGGGCCTCCACCCGGACGTTCCACGGCGAGCGGGCCGCGCGCAGGCGGTATTCCAGCGAAGAATAAGCCACGCCGGCCCCGAGGCCGATAAAGAAAGCCAGCGACGGGGGCAGCCCGCCGGCCGAATGCGCCAGCACGCCGACCGCGGCGGCGGCGGTGCCGTTGGGCGGCACCACGCCGCCCACCGGGATGAAATCTATGTAGAGCAGCTCCAGCAGGATGCCGATCTTGGCGCCTTCCATGGGGCAGCCGTTGAGCAGGCCGAGCGCCGGGCCCACGAAGGCCGGCCGCGACAGCAGGAACTGGAAAGCCTGGACGGCGTCCAAGTTGAGCAGCCCGGCCAGCGCCGAGGAGATGACGGTATTCAGCAGGACGGTCACAGCGGCCGCACCTCCATGGTAAAAGAGAGCGAGGCGCCCGGGGAAAGTTCGCGCCGCAGGTGGGCCAGCAGCACGGAGCCCTGGAAGGTTTTTTCCGCGCCTTCCTCCGACCGCGAGACGGTGTCGAGCGGGAAGGACCAGAGGTCCAGAGGCTCGGAAAATTTAAGCTCCACGCCGCCGTAGACCGGGTCGCGGAATTCGGCGAGGGAGACGCCCTGCCGCTGGGCGGCGGGGCAGAGCTCGCGCCCGGAGAAAGCCAGCGCCAGCTCGGTGCCGAACCAGAAGGGCCCCCTCGCGTGGCCGGTGTTGGTGATCTTATAGGAGGCGCGCCAGGAGCCGTCGTGCCGCAGCAGCACGTCCTTCTCCACCCTCGCGGGCCGGCCGTTGCCGCCCTCCCACAGGTGGCCGTCGCGGGAGAACTTCAGCAGCAGCCCGCCCTCCTCTTCGGAATGGCGGCAGGCATACTCCCCGGTGACAAAATCGCCCAGCTCGCCGTAGTTGGCCCGGGCGAAGGCCTCGGGGGCGGTATCCTGGTGCAGGAAATGGTCCAGCAGGCACATGCGCGGGTGCCAGTCGTAGGCCAGGTTCTTTTTCAGCTCGGCCTCGGCGGCGCGGCGCGCCTCGCTGCCGGCTATGCTCCTGGCGTCGGCCTCGTGGTAGGCCTCGGGGTGGCGCCAGACCACGGAACCAAAATTAACGCCGCGCGGCTTGTAATCCCATTCCCACATGCCCCCGCCCTTGGCGGGCGCGAAATAAAAATTAGCTTTTTCCCCCTCGGCCAGCAGCTCGGGGCTGCCGTCGGCATCCCAGTCCTCGCGGGCCAGCACAAAGCGACCGCGCGCGGCGGGCAGGGCGGCCTCGGCCTCGAGGACGTTCTTGTAGACGGCCATGCGGATGTGCGGCAGGTACACCCCGCCGAACACGCCGTGCCAGTAGCCGCAGTTGCACTGCGCCTTGTAGAGACTCTGCAGACCCAGGCCGGAGCCGGAGGCGTGCACCTTGGCGCTGGCGCGGAGCATGCGGCGGTACAGCCGGTTAGCCTCGGGATACTTGGAGAAGAAATTGCGGAAATAGCCGCCGCGCAGGTACTGCCGGAAATCCTCGGGCGAGTCGTCCCACAGGGCGGCCAGGCGGCGGGACTTCTCCGGCGGCAGGGCCCACTGGGCGAGCTCGTGGTAGGAAGTGGTGGGCAGGTAGGCCAGGCCTTTGGACGGGCCGGCCAGGCAGTCGGAGAAGCGCGCCGTTTGCAGCCAGGAGGCGTTCTCCTCCAGCAGCGAGAACATCTTGTCCAGCCAGCTCTTGCGGTAGACCAGGTCGTGCGTGCCGGGCCACAGGCCGAATTTCTCGCCGTCGTCGGCCATCACCAGCGCGGCGTCAGCCCCCTCGAAGCCGCGCAGGTAGTCTATCACCTTCTGCGGCTCGGCGAAAGGCATCAGGTAGCGCAGATGGTGGTTGATGGGGAAAACGTCCAGGTGGCGGCCGCCGTACTCGGTGGTGTAGCGGCCGGTCAGGGCTTTTTCGTCGAAACCGGCGGAGAAGAAATGGATGTCGTCGAGCGCGGTATAGCCCACGCCCATGGCGGCCAGCGAGCCGGCGAGCTCCGGCTCCCACACCCGCTCGGCCAGCCACAGCCCGGCCGGGTCCGCGCCGAAGCGCCGGCGCACGTAGTCCCGCATCATGCCCACCTGCCCGCGGCGGTCGGCCTCGGGCAGCAGGGCGAGGATCGGCTCGTAGTAGCCGCCGGAAAGTATCTCCAGCCGGCCGGCACCTACCAGCGCGGCCAGGCGGTCCAGGTAGTCGGGGTGGTTTTTTTCCAGCCAGTCGTAGAGGATGCCGGAGAAATGGGCCGAGACGCGCACGCCGGGGTGGCGCTCCAGCACGTCGAAGAAAGGTTTATAGCTGAGGGCGTAGGCCTCCTCCAGCACGCTGTCGAAGTTGCCGACAGGCTGGTGGTTGTGCAGGGCCAGGATCAGTTTAACCATCTTTTGCGGGTAACCCCTAAGCTATCGCGGCTATCAGGTCGAGCGGGGTGTCGGACGGCACGCCGCGCCCCTCTATCTCAATGCCGGCGGCCGCCAGCGCCTTCAGCGCCGCGCAGTCCTCGTCGTTGAGGAAGATAGCCTTGCCTATAGAAAGATTCTTGCCGGCGGAATAATGCATGCCGCCGATATTGAGGGAGGGGATCTTGAGGCCCTTCTCCTCCAGGGCCAGCGCCTCGGCCAGGCCCGGCAGCAGCACCAGCACCTTGTGCGCGGAGCTCTGCGCCTCCGGCAGCCAGGCGGCGGCCTCGTCTACCGTCATGATCTTGAGCTCCACGTCGTCGGGCGTCGCAAAGCGCATGATCGTGCGCCGCATCTCGTCGCCGGCGATCTCGTCCGAGACCACCGCCAGCTCGTCGGCGCGCAGGTGGGGCACCCAGCCCTCCACTACCTGGCCGTGCACCAGCCTGTCGTCCACCCTGTACAGTATCACCATAAAATTTACCTCGTCAGGCCGGCTTCTTGAGCAGCAGGCTTTTGACCTCGCAGATGGCTTTGCGGCCATCCTCCACTATCTTGACGGAAAGCTTGTCGAAATCGAGCGTCGCCCTGTAGGCGAAAGCCGAGGTCATCATGTTGATGTTCACGCCGCAGATGACGGCGCATTTCTGGATGTCCTTGGCCAGGGGCAGCACCACGTTCATCGGCGTGCCGCCGGGCATGTCGATGAGGAAGATCAGCCCGTCCTCGGAGCGCATGTCCTCTATGGCCCTGGCGACGGCGTCCTTGACGCGCTCGAGGGTCATGCGCGGCGAAATGGAGACGTTCTTGAGGCCTGCGGCCTGCACGCCTACTATGCCTTCGGCCGCCTCTATCAGGTAGGCGCCGAACTCCCCGTGGGTAATGACGATAAGATTTATCATAAACTCCGGACCTTGCTTCGGGGTACCTGCTTTTTACTTGCGGATATCCCTGTGGTATTCCGAGACCGAGAAGCCGGCGGCCTCCAGTTTTCTGGCCATCTCGCCGGCGATATAGACGCTGCGGTGGCGGCCGCCGGTGCAGCCTATCGCGATGGTGAGATAGGACTTGCCCTCTTTGATATAGAGCGGCAGGAGGGCCTTTATCTGGGCGGTATAGCCGTTGAGAAAATTGCGGAAGCCGGGCTTGCCTTTGAGATAGTTGCCCACGGGCGCGTCCTGCCCGGTCTTCTTCCTGAGCGACGGCACGTAGTACGGGTTGGGCAGAAAGCGCACGTCCATGACAATGTCGGCGTCGAGCGGGATGCCGTACTTGTAGCCGAAGGAGATGACGGAGAGCTTCATCTCCGCGGTGTGCTTGAGCTCCAGCGCGCCGGAGAGCACTTCCTTGAGCTCGCCGAGCGTGAGCTTGCTGGTGTCTATCACCTTGTTGGCCCTGGCCTTCAGGTCGGTGAGGATGCGCCGCTCCTCCTTGACCGCGGCGGCGATGTTCTTGCCGAGCGGGTGGCGGTGGCGGGTCTCCGAGAAGCGCTGCATCAGCACTTCGTCCGAGGCGTCGAGGAAGATCAGTTTGTGGTCCAGACCCAGCTTGCCCAGGTTGTCGAGCGTGCGGACGAAGTCCTTGAAGAAGCGGCCTTCGCGGATGTCGATGCCGAGCGCGACGTTGCGCAGGTAGCGCCTGTCGCCCACGAGCCCCGCGAACTGGGGGATCAGGGCTATCGGCAGGTTGTCGATGCAGTAGAAGCCCAGGTCCTCGAAGGACTTGAGGGCCTGGCTCTTGCCGGCGCCGGACATGCCGGTGATGATGAAGATCCTGCCTTTCTTGTTGCTCACTTTTTAGTCATCTCCCTTATCAGGCTCTCGTTGAAGCGCTTGGCGACGAAGTAGCCCTGGTTCTTGAGGCGCTGGTTGAGGGCGGCCACCTCTATGAGCACGGCGAGGTTGCGGCCCGGGGTGACCGGCAGCCGCAGCGAGGGCACCGGCACGTCCAGGATGTTCACCTCTACCTGCGCGAGGCCTGTGCGGTCGTAGTTGCCCAGGGAACCGGCCACCACGCTTTCCAGCTTCACGTGCATCTCGATGAGGGCCTGGTCCATGATGGAGCCGATGCCGAACAGCAGCTCCACGTCTATGATGCCGAGGCCGCGGACTTCCATGTAATGCTTGATGTTCTTGGGCGAGTTGCCCACCAGCATGTAGCCGATGCGGCGCTTGACCTCCACCACGTCGTCGGCGATGAGGATGTGGCCGCGCTTCAAGAGTTCGAGCGCGCACTCCGATTTGCCGACCCCCGAGTCGCCCTGGATGAGGACGCCCAGGCCGTAGACGCTGACCAGCACGCCGTGCACGTAGGTGGTGGCGGCCAGCTGGTCGTCGAGATAGGTGGTGATCTCGCGGATGAAGGAGGAGGTGTCCGAGGTGGTCACCAGCAGCGGGATGCCCGCCTTGGCGCAGGCCTGCTTGATGGAGGGCAGCGGCTTTACGCCGCCGGTCACGATCACGCAGGGGATATCCGGCGCGGAGAACATCTTCTGCAGGTTCGCCAGCACCTTGCGGGCGTCCTCTTTCTGGCAGTAGGCGTATTCGCCCTGCCCGATGATCTGTATGCGTTCCGAGCGGAACTGCTCCATGTGCCCGGCGATGGCCAGGCCCGGGCGGTTGATCTCGCTGACGGTGATGTGCCGGGTGAGGTTCCGGGCGCCGGAAACGGGCTTAAGCCCCAGGACCTTTCCCCGGGACTTAAGCAATTCCCTGACCGTCAGGGATTTACCCTGCTTCTTGGGAGACTCGGACATGGAGCGTAAGCCGTTACTTCTTCACCGGCTGCAGCAGCCCGTAGGTGCTGTCAAGCCGCTTGAAGACGACCTGCAGCTGCTTGGAGCCGCGGTCCTGGAACATCCAGAAGTTGTAGCCGATCTTTTCCATCTCGATGACGGCCTCTTCCTTGTTCATGGGCTTAAGGGGGACGTCTTTCACGACGGAGAAGCGGATCTCGGGCCCCATCAGGGTGGTGAATTCGCCCAGGTCCACGGTCTCGGTCGCGTGGTGGTCGGTGAAGCGCTCTTTGTACTTCTTTATCTGCGCTTCCATCTTGTCCATGGCCTTGTCGATCGCGGAATACATCTCGTCGGTTTCGGCGGAGGCTTTCATGGTCTGGTGGCCGGCGTGGACGACCACTTCGGCGGAGTGGATCTTCTTCTCCACGGAAACTATGGCCTGGGCCCAGACTATGTTCTCCAGGTACTCGTGCAGCTTGGTGAACTTGGTCTCGATGAAGTCCTTTATCGGCTTGGTCATCTTTATTTTGCGGGCCACTATATGTATTCTCATTGTATCCTCCGTAGCATGGTAAAACAGGTACTTTCCAGCCTTTAAAGCGGGAAGCCTTATTATTATATATTTTATCAAAAAAAGGGGACGCTGATTCCTAAATTCCTAATTTAAGAGCTGTTTAGACCGTAAATCGACAAAAAATGCGGGAAAGCGGGAAATTAGGAATTTAGGAATCAGCGTCCCCTCCCAAATGCTATCATTAGACCCATGCGGCTGGAGGTTAAGGGGTTAATAAAGGTATTTCCGGCGCCTGTTTTTTCAGGCGGAAGGCCCGTACGCGCCCTGGCCGGGGCCGACCTCGAGGCCGGCCCGGGCGTAACCGGCCTGGGCGGGGCCAACGGCTCAGGCAAAACCACCCTTTTCCGCACCCTGGCCGGCGTACTGGAGCCTGACGGCGGCACCATCACCCTTGACGGCCTCCCCGCCTCCTCCGAAAAACTGCGCGCCCTCGCCGCCCTCTGCCCCGCCAACCCCAGGACCTTCTATTTCAGGCTGACCGCCGCCGAAAACCTGCGCTTCTTCGGCGCCCTGGCCGGGCTGGCCCCGGCCGAGGCCGCCGCAAGGGCGGTCCGGCTGGCCGACCGGCTGGGCCTGGCGGCGGCGGACCTGGAGCGCCGCTTTGACCGCCTTTCGGAAGGGAACATGCAGAAAGTATCTCTCATACGGGCCTTCTCGCGGCGGGCGCCTCTGCTGCTGCTCGACGAACCCTTCCGCGGCCTGGACGGCCTGGCCTGCCGGGGCCTGCTGGACCTCACGGCCGAGACCGGCACCTCCGCCACAGTGATCATCACCACCCATAACCGGGAACTGCTCTACTCCGCGGCGCCCAAAACCCTCCGTATAGAGAACGGCCGCATCGAACCGGGAGGCCCCAGGTGAGCACCCTGCGCATAATAGCCGCCTTTGTCCGCAGGGACTTCCTGGCCGAAAAGAGCTACCGCCTAGCCTTCGCCCTCGGCGCGCTGGCCACCGTGGCTAACCTCGCGGTCTTCTATTTCATCGGCAAACTTTTCGGCGGGGCCATGGCCCCCCACCTGCAACCCTACGGCGGGAGTTATTTCGCCTACGTGTTCACCGCGATGGCCTTCTTCGGCTACATCGGCACCGGCGCCGGCTCCTACGCCGGGCGCCTGCGGCTGGAGCAGACGCAGGGCACCCTGGAGGCCACCCTGTCCACCCCGCTCGGCACCCTCCCCTTCCTGGCCGCGCTGACGGCGTGGAACTTCCTGTTCGCCACCTTCGAGCTGCTCATCTACGCCCTGGCGGGGATCTTTGTTTTTAAATTAAATTTCGCGGGAGCTAACTGGCCCGCGGCGGCCGCGGTGTTCGCGCTGTCGGCGGCCTGCTTCGCGGCGCTGGGCATACTCTCGTCGTGTTTTGTGGTGCTGTTCAAGCGGGGCAATCCGCTGGCGTGGGTGCTGAATAATTTCGAGGGGCTGCTGGGCGGGGTATACTTCCCGGTGACGGTGCTGCCGGGCTGGCTGCTGGCGGTCTCGGGTCTGCTGCCGGTGACCTACGCGGTGCGCGCCTTCCAGCTGGCGGTACAGCGCGGCGCCGGCTTCGGCGAGATAAAGACCGACCTGGCCGCGCTTTTCCTCTTCAATATCATCCTGATACCGGCCAGCGTCTGGCTGTTCTCTCTCTCCGTCCGGCGCGCCAGGCGCAACGGCACCCTGGGCGAATACTAAACCGCCTACTCCCTGAAACCGAGAACATAATACTCGCTCTGCGGCGCCCGCGCCGAGAAGGCCACGCTGCCGTCGGCCTCCCCGCCGCGTTCCGCCTTAACTTCCTTCCAGGCCGCGCCGTCGCGGTAGAGCAGCACGGCCTCGCCCGGACCGGCCGCGGAGGCCGGCAGCCGGAAATCCATCACTATATCGCCCTGCACGCTGCCGGGCAGGTCGTCCAGCCGCCAGTTCCCGGCGGGCCGCAGCCCGGCGGGCAGGCCCGAGGCCACCCCCCCGGGCAGGCCGCCCTCGGCCGCCCTGAATTCCGCCGGCGCCTCTCCGCGCAGCAAGGTGGTAAAAGAGATCGCGGCCAGGCCGCAGCCCTCGGCCGAAGCTTTCACCGAGTATTTAACGCCGCGGGTGGAGATGGTGAGCGCGCGGGGCGACGATTTAAAGAGAAAAGAGACGGCCCCGGCCGGGAGCGGCGCGGACGCGGGAGCTGCCCGGACCGCGGCCGGGAGCGGGAGCGCGCCGAACCGGACGTTTACCGAGAAGCGGTGGGAGTTGCCGAGCTCGCCGAAAGGCGAGAAAGCGTAATCCAGAGAAACCTTGTCGAAGGCCACGCCGGCGCCGGCCGAGAAGCCGGACCAGGCGCCCAGCTCGTTGCCGTGCTGGCGCAGGCGGTAGCCGCTCCGGAGCGCCAGCCGCCCGGTCAGCGGGTACTCCACGCCGACCGCCACCGACGGATAATTATCCACCGGCTTGGACAGCTCCAGGGCGAGCAGCCCGCCGGGGCTGGGCAGCGGCCGGCTGAGCCCGGCCTTGAAGACCAGCGGCAGGCCGTAGCGGCGCGAGACGAACTTTATGCCGGGGCCCAGGTTCTGCACGGTGAAGCCCGCCGTGTACGGGACTCCGCCGCGGGTAAATTCTTTCAGCAGGCCGAGGTCCAGCGCCAGGGAGCTGCCGGACTCGTCGTCTATGCTCTGGCGGATGACTTTCAGCGCCGCGCCGAGGGCCAGGTCCTCCCTGGCCCGCCAGCCGTAGCCCGCCGAGAAGGCCAGGTCGTAGGCGCCGAATTTCCCCTCCACGGGAGAGATCGGATTTACGGGGTCGGCCTCGTAGAGGCCGCTGCGCCGCTCCATATCCCTGGGAGTGTAGAAGTAGTTCAGCCCCAGGCCGTAAACGCCGGAGCGGGCCCGGCCCGCCAGCGGCAGCTTAACTTCCGACGCCGGCACAGTATAGAACAGGAACTCCTGGCCGAGGCCCTGGAAATATTCGTTGTGAAACAGCCCGGCGTTCTTTTCCCCCTCCAGCCAGGCCAGGCCGGCCGGGTTCCAGTAAATGGCGTAGGGATCGCCGGGCACGCCGGAGAAAGCCCCGCCCATGGCCACGGCCCGCGCGCCGACGCCGAGCTTGAGGAAGGCCGCGGAGGTGCTGCCCGCCGACGGATACATGGCGGCCGCGGCCGCCGCCCCGGGAGCCAGGACGGCGAGGGCCAGGGCGCAGGCCAGCGCCCGGGACAGGGCCCCGGCCGCGCCCCCAGAATTTTTCACCTCGCGCTCTTCTCTCATAAACATCCTCTCCCGTCAATGCGCTATCGCAAATTTCTTGGTCACGGTACCGCTGCCCGCCGAGCTGGCGGCCGTGAGCCTGAAGACATACACCCCGCTGGCGATGTTCTTTACGTTCCAGACTATCTCGGAAGCCTGCCCGGCGGGGCAATCCGCCCGCTCGAACTTGGCCACCTTTTCTCCGGCCACGTTAAAGACCTCCAGGCTCACGTGAGCTTTGTAGGCCGGCTTGAACTTGAAGGTTACGGTGTCGCCCTTGGCCGGGTTCGGATAGGTATAGACTTCGCTGCCGCTGAGCAGCACCCCGGAGGGCACGTATTCCATCACGCTGAAGATAGAGAAGTGCGACACCTCGGCACTCACTTTTTTGGCGGCCGCGTCCACGGCGGAAGTGTTCAGCATGACCCAGGCCCCGCCGGAAAGGGTATAGAGGCGCAGGTTCTCCGTCTCCATGCCGGCCACGTCGGCATCGGTGTAAGGCAGGGTCACCAGGGCCGGGGCCACCAGGCGCGTAGCCGCGTTCTGGAACCTGACCTCGTAGACTATGTTCGTCGGGTTGGCCTGCGCCGCCGAGCGCACCCTGGAGAGCGGCTGGTAGCTGCGCGGGTCCAGCCGCGTGACCAGGATCTTGTCGTTCTGGGAGGCCGAAGCCGCCGGCACCGCCACCTCCATGCCGTCGGCGAGCCGCACCACGCCGCCGTTGGAAGAGTCGAAGAACCGCCAGTTATCGGACGACACCCCTGAGGCTTCCCCGGAAAGGGCGGAACCGAGCGTGCTGTCGAAAGCGGCCACGGCGTAGTAATAGCGGACATTGAGCGGGGCGGCCGGGTCCGCGTAGGACAGCACCCCCGCACCGACGGAGGCATAAGGAGCGCTGGAAACATAGACGCCGCTGGCCGGGCGCCGGTAGACCCTGTAGCCGTACACATCGCCAGCCCCGCCGCCATCGTCGGGAGAGGGAGTCCAGGAAAGGCTGAGGCTGCCGCCCTCGTCGCCGGGGCTATCTGCGACCGACAGGCCGGAAGGAGGGGAGGGAGGGACCGTATCCAGTGAGGCCCAGGTGGTGGCAGTATTGGAGAGCCCGGAGATATTCCCCGCCTGGTCCACGGCTTTTATGGTGAAGTAGTAGGTGACCCCGCCGTAAAGCCCTCCAATATCGTCAGATTCGCCCATGCCGGCCGGGCCATCCGCGGTCTTGGTGCTGCCGGAAAGAACAGCGAAAGCCCCCCAGTCCTGGGCAGGGTCCGTGGAACGCTTGATAATATAGTGGGCCGCCGTGCCCACATCGCCGTCGCCGCCCGGGGCCGTCCAGGCCAGGGCGGCCATGCCGGGCGCCGAGCCGGTTTCGGCCGCCAGGTCTCCGACAGGGGAGGGCGGGGCATTGTCGGCGGAGTTGTTTATCGAGAAGGCCTCGGCCTCGGCGGACCAGCCGGACTCAAGCCAGCCGTCGAAGGCGCTTACGGCGTAAGTGAAGGTGGAACCGGTGACCGCCGCGGCGTCCGCATAGGAAAGACCGCCGACGGAGGCCAGCATGGAGAAGCCGTAGCCGCCGTCCCTGTAGATCCTGTAGGCCGTAACCCCGGCCGAAGGGGAAGCAGCCCAGGCCAGCGCCACGGTATTGCCCGCGTCGTCCGGCGCGTCCGCGGCCGTCAGGCCGGAGGGCGGCAGCGGGACGGCGTTCACCCGCACGTCCAGCGAGGCCGAGCCGTCATAACCGGACGGAGAACTCTCCAGGACCCGGAGCCGCAGGGTGTAGAGGCCGTTGGCCAGCCCCGAGACGTCCCAGGCGGCCAGCGAGGCGTCCGCGGCGGAGGAGGACGCGGCGGCGGAGCTGATGCGGGTCCACTGCGGCGCGCTCCCGCCGGTGCTGTACTCGAGCTCGTAACCGGCCAGGTCCGGGTTGGCAAAATTTCCCCTGACTTCCACCGTGCCGCTAACCACGGCCCCGGCCGCGGGCCGTGAGATGGCGGCATGGCGGCCGGCCCTGTAGCCGAAGACCTTTCCGCCGTAATTGGCGACTATCACCATGCCGTTGGCGACGGCCGGCGAGGAGTAGGCCGGGCTGGAGATGTCTATCTCCGGGGGCAGCAGGACCCCCGAGGAACTCACCGCCACCAGCTTGCCGCCGGGAGTAGCGGAATATATTATTTCGTTGGCCAGGGCCGGCGAAGCCAGGACGCCTATGCCTGAAACGCCGCCCAGCGAATGGGAGGAAGGCCAGACGGCCGCCAGCGTGCCGGAGGACAGCGCGGCCAGCTGCGTTCCGGCTTCGGAGGCCTCCGCCGCGCCCGCGGCGAAATAAACTCCCCCGCCGTCCACGGCCGGGGAAGCGGCCTGGGTCCACGGCCCGGATTTTGTGAGCGCCGGGGAGGAGGCCAGCAGCGCCCCGTCGGAAAGCGACAGCCGCAGCGCCTTTTTTTCGTCCCGGCCCGGCAGCGCGTACAGGCTGCCGCTGGAAACGGCGACGGCGCCCATGCCGAACGCCCCCAGCGTGGGATAGGCCGGCCAGCGCGGCAGCAGCGTGGCGGCGTCCAGGGCGTAGATCTGCCCGTCGTTGGCGCCGAAATACACATAGGTCCCGTCGGTGGCCGGGGCGGCGTCCACCGGCTGCCCGGCCTGGAAAGAGGCCAGCGGGGCGCCGGTAACCGCGTCGTAGACCTTCAGCCTGTTCTCCGGCGAACCCGTGCCGACGTAGACCCTGCCGCCCAGGAGCAGCGGCGAGGAGACCGAGGCGGCGCCGAGATCCGTTATCCAGAGGACGTCTCCGTTGAACCTGTCGAGGGCGTACAGGCGCCCGCCCAGGCAGGCCGCGTATACGGCCGTGCTGGAAACGGCGGGAGAGGAGTCCACCCACCCCGCGGTCAGGCGCTGCCAGATAAGGGCCCCGGTAGCGGCGTCCAGGGCGTAGATCATCTTAGCGCGGGAACCGATGTAGACCCTGCCGTCATAAACGGCGGGGCTGGATACTATCCCCCCGGCCGCGTTGAATTCCCAGGCCTTGGCGAGGGGCGGAGCGGCCTGTTCCCGGGCATAGCCCGTCCTCTCCTGGTTGCCCCTGAACATGGGCCAATCGGCGGCCCGCGCCGCGGGGCCGAGCGCGCAAAGCGCAAAGAGGGAAAGCAGCGCCGACGCCCTCCGGCGCACGCTGATCCCCGTCGATACCGCGCTCTCTCTTGCCATAACGTTCTCTCCCATGCCGCCGGATAAAGACATCCGGCTCCCGTTCTACTGGCCTATATAAATCGTGTACAGCCGCCCGTCTCCGGAACCGACGGAGACGGTTTTGGTAGTCTGGTCGGCCACCGGGTCGGCGCGCACCGCCCCCCCGGTAGTCACGGGCCAGCCCGTGCGCAGCTGCCCGGTAGCGGCGTTAACCCCGTAGATCTTCCCGTCGTCGCTGCCAAAATAGACGTAATCCCCGTCCGCGGCCGGGGTAAAGTACCCGGCCGGCACCACTACCGGCGAAGACCTGATCGCCCCGCCGGCCTGGAAGGACCAGGCCAGGGCGCCGGTGGCCGCGTTGAGCTTGTACAGCCTGCCGTTATCTGCCCCGAAGAACACGTACTTCGTGCCGCCCACGACCTGCAGGAAAGGCGAAGTGTAGATGGGGGCGCCCGCGTCGAAGTCGGTCCAGCCGTTCATCGCGGTCATATTGCCGGAGTTTATAGCGTAGATCTTCCCGTCGGTGGAAGTCACGTACAGCGCGTTGTCCAGGCTGGCCACGTAGGCGTCGAAGTACGGCGAGGATTTAACCGGGCCGCCGGTGGGGAAAGTGGTATTGGAGGTCCCGTCCCCCGTCTTGAGGCTGACCACCCCGCCGTCCTCCAGCCCGACCCAGGCCGTGGCCACGCTGGCCCGCTCGTCCACCGTGGGCAGCCCCGCCACCGGCGACGTGATCGCGGAGGCGAAGTTCCAGTTGGCGCAGGTCTGGCCGTCGGTTTTGTTCAGGCAATGCACTTTATTCTCCGCGACGGCCACGTAGATACGGGTGTCCGTGTCGAGCATGGACTTTACCGCGGAATTCAGGGACACCTTCCATTCGTCGACGGGGACGTCCCCCCCGTCGCGGATCTTGTAAACGTCGCCGTTGGCGCCGGCAAAGTAGAGATAGACCGCACCGCCTTCCTCCTGCGGGAAAGAGGGAGGCACGCTGAGCGCGGTCAGCGGATCGGTAGCGTAGGTCCACAGCATGGCCCCGGTAGTGCTGAGCGAGACCAGCGTGCCTGCGGAGGACGGCAGGTAGACCCGGGTCTCCGGCAGCAGCGTGGCCTCGTACATGGTGACGGCGCCCGTTATGGGGGCCGACGACGGGGTGACGTAGGGCCAATCCGTGTCAGGCGGCGGCAGCGTGGGAGCTATCACGGTAAAAGAACCGGTCTCCACCTGAGCGCCCGCAATGAACCCCTGGGCGAGCAGGGCGGAGGCGTCGCGCAGCATGACCCCTCCGGCGGGATCGAAACGCACGCGGAAGATGTTGGGCGTCTTGGCCGAGGCGTCGCGCGTGGAGACGAAGACCATGTAGAAGGGCCGCGTCGAACCCGCCGCCACGAAGGCGGCGGCCAGGCCGGAGGTCTCCACGGTCAGGGTGGAGCGGCCCGCCGCGTCCAGCGAGATGGCGGCCATCGGCACGTAGGCGGCGGTGGCCACGTCTATGGCCGGCTCATAGGTCCCGGACAAACCCGTAGAGGTGGAGTCTCCCACCAGCATCACCGCGTCGAAGAGCTCCCGGGCCTCCGCCGTAGTGAACGGGGTGGCGAGATCGGACTTCAGCAGGGTGAAGGCCACGGTCGCCACCTCCACGCCGTTGAAGCCGGCGGGGCTGTTGTTGGAAAGGTCCAGGCGCACGGCCCCGGTGCGGGTATCGTTGTTGATCCAGGCGGGCGAGAGCGGCCCGGAAGCCGAGGCGGAATGCAGGGCCGCGTCATAGGCGGCGGAGTCTATCACCACCTGCGGAGCTGAGGCTGTGCCGTTATCGGAATTGACTATGAATTTGTAATAGGCGCCTGAAACCAGCGCCAGGCCGTCCTGGTCGTAGAACTGCAGGCCGAACTGCTCCGTGGCCTGCGGCGCCAGGGAGGACAGGCTGAACCCGATGTCCTGCAGCCGGTAGATATGCGGCGAACCGGGGTCAGGGGTGCCGCCGCGGCGCGAGAACACGATAGTATTGCCGCGCCCCGCGGAGGTATCCGAACCCGGCGTCAGCCGCAGCGGGAAGCGCCGCGACAGGTAGCGCGGAGCGGCGGCCGGGTCCGGGTAAAGCAGGGTATTGGCGGGGGCGCTCCCGGCGTTATTATTTCGTGCCCCCAGGGTGGTGCCGGTGGAGACCGAGAAATCGGCCGAGTCCACGCCGGTGTGCGAACCGTCGGCCGGGCCGCGGACTATGGAATAGGCCGCCTGGGCCGGGGCGGGGTTGGAGTAGGACACCAGCTGCGCGGCGTAATTGTACCGGGTGTAGGCGGTGCCCGACTGCCAGGTCAGCTGGCTGACCGTGGAGCCGCTGGAATTCTCAAGGGCCAGGAAGTCCCCGGCCTCGGAGAGGCCCTGAGCGCCGAAGACGGAGGCGTAGGCGCGGGCCTCATCGTCCGCCGATGAACCGTCCAGCGCCGTGAAATCCTGCGGGTAGACCTTCCTGCTGAAACGGAACCTGGTTCCGGCGGCCGAGGCGGCCGCGTTGCGCAGCGCGTAACCGGTAAGGGTGCGGGTATTGACCGCTTCGGAACTGTAGAGCTCCACAAATTCGGTCTCGAGGGCGCCGTAGGCCGCCTCGTTTATCGTCAGCGCGTCGGTAGAAACGGAATTCGCGTAACCGCGCGTGGGCGTGGGATCTATCTCGAAATAATCCGGGTGGCCGTCGCTGATGCGCGCGAAGGACTGGCCCGGCGACAAGGCGCCGGGGCCGGGCCACTGCACCCTGTCCACCAGCCCGCCGGCGGCGTCCAGCAGCCGCACGTGGTAGCTCTGCGCGCCGTTGAGGTCCAGCGGCAGACCGGCGACGAGGAAGGTGGACATGGCGTTGACATAATCGCCGGCCTGGCCGGTCCAGACCGTATTGGCCGAACCTCCCAGGGCGATGGTATTCTCGACGTAATCCAGCTTCCAGCCGGTCAGCGGCACGGTGCTCTGGGTGTTGTTATAGAGTTCCACCCAGTCGTCGGCGGCCGCGGTGCCGGAAGGATAGGCCTCGTTGAGGACCAGGGCCGACGGGGAGACGACCCGGGGATAGACGGTATAGTATTCCAGCGGGAGGCCATCGTTCTTCACCAGGCGCAGGCAGTACACGGCGCCGGGGGACATCCCGTTGTCCTTCAGCGCCAGGTCCCACATGCCCGAGCGGTTGCGGCTGATGCCGGCCGCCGAGTTGAAGAAACCGTTGGACTCGGCGTAGACCTGGTTGATATTGGCCTGCACGCCGTAGAGCGGGTCGGCGGCATTGGGCGTCAGGGCCGCGCGGTCGGCCGGGGCCTCGTTATTAAAGGCGATGGCCGTAACGGCGCTTACGTCGGTGTAGGCGGCCGGGGTTCCGTTGGACGGCTCGGCGCAGGTGCCGTCGCCCTGGCCGGCGAACTGCAGCTTGAAATCCTGCCCCGAGACGGGCAGGTCCACCTGGCCTATGGTAACCAGGGCCCTCAGCCGGAAAGCCGCGCCGGCGGCCGGCAGCACCGCCAGCGCGTCCTGGGCCGCCAGCGGCGCGCCGACGTCGGTGGTGGCCGTGTTGGCGAAGAACCGGTAGGCGCTGGCGCCGAAGGTGGTGGTCGGCGGGGCGGGCCAGAAGACGAAAGAGTGGCCTCCGCCTATGGCGGAACCAAGGTTGGCCTCAAGCGCGGCGCCGCCGTCGGCGTTGGTCCAGGTGAAGCCCGGCACGGAGGTCATCACCAGCCGCTTGGCGAACAGGTCGGCGTTGGAATCGGCCAGCGTGAAGATGAGCCTGTCCCGGTTCACCGGGTCCTGCTCGAGGTCGTAATAGCGCTGCGGGTTGGCAAAGGCCGGCGCCGGCGCAAAGTCGGTCTGGGCGGTAAACGTGCTCCCGTTGCCGGCATACCAGCCGATGTTAGTGGCCGCGGCGTCGTTATAGGTGAACACGCTGCGCGTGGTGGCGCCAGCGCTTATCCAGGCGGCGGCCACAAGCTTGGTGCCAGCCAGCGGCGCCTGGGCCGTGATATCCAGGTTCCGCGAATTGGCCCAGACCAGGCCGTTCCAGTAGCCGGCCTGCAGGTCCGCGCCGGCATTGCCGATGGAGGCGAAGACCATTTCGTCCGAGGCGGGGTTGGCGGCCAGGTCCAGGTTGGTGGCGTCGTCGAGGAAATTGGGCGCGTTGACGGCGGTGCCCCAGGTGTGCTCCGGGGTGAGGCCGGTCCAGGTGGCCGTCGCGTAGCGCACGCCGTTGACGCCGTCCGAGCCGCCGGAATGGCCCCAGGTCACCATGATATCGCCCGACAGGGATTCGGTCTCCACGGCGAAGCTCTCCACGTCCTGCGAGGCGCTGACGATCTCCAGCGAGGTCTCCAGCGCGGCGGCGGGCTCGTTCTCCCAGGAGGAGCCGTTCCAGACCATGGCCGACAGGTCGGAAGCGGCGTCGGTCCAGATCGCGGCGATATTGTTGTGATCCGCGCGGCGGTCAGGAGCCATCTTCACCCAGTGCACCACGCCGGCGGTGCGGACGGGGTCCAGCACGGCGGCGGCCGACCAGTTGGCCGAACCGCAGCCTGCCGCGCCCGGCTTGGTGCGGTAGCCCAGTTCGCTGGTGCCGGAGGCGTTGCGCGAGTAGAGGACCATCACGTCGCCGCTGTTGGTCTCGAAAGCGATATCGAAGCGCCGCGTAAGGTCCGTGCCGCCCACGGTCTGCGTCCATTCCTCGTACCAGTTGGCGCCGTCGGTGCAGAGCACGCGCAGGGTGCCGCTCTTGACGTAAGCGGCGACGGCCTCCTGCTTGGTGGTCAGCGGGTTGGTGCGCACGGCGAACAGCATGCCGGCCGCCCCGGCGATGGTATTGCGCACCGCGCTGAAGGAGTTGGCGGAACTGTCGTAGTCGCGGAACTGCGGCATGCTGTTGCCGGACTGCGCGTAGACCAGGACGCCGTCGCCGGACTCGTGCAGGGAGGCCAGGATCAGCGTCTTGGCCACGCCCAGGCTGACCCAGGGAGTGGAATTCCCGTTGTTATGCTCGGCGCGCACCCTGGCGTAATAATAGGTGTCGCTGGCCAGACCGCTGAACGTGGCGCCGGGCCCGGCGGCCGGGGCCGTGGCGAGGATCACCTGGTCTGTGACTCCGGAATTGAAATCCAGGGCTGTAGAGACCTGCACCGTGTACCTGGTGGCCCCGAGCGGATTGGAATTGGCGTCCCAGGACAGGATGAAGCCGTTGTCGCTGACGGCGCTGAACGGGCTGCCGGGCGCCACGGGAACATTGGCCAGCGTGGAGGTGGCGGGATACGCCGCCCAGGGGCTCTCGTCTCCGGGGCCGCCCGCTTTCACGAAGAGGTAATAGGTGGCGTTCAGCGCCAGGGCGGGGCTGAACACGGCGGCGGAAGCGCCGGAGGTGGCGCTGGAGGCGTAAACCGGAGACGGGGCGACGCCGGAGTTAACCGAGGCCGCCAGGGTATAGCCGGTGGCCCCGTCCACCAGAGACCAGGAGGCCGTTATAGAGTAGGTGGAGACCTGCGTCACCGGCAGCGGCGACGGCGCGGCCAGCCCCAGCGTGCGGGTGGAGCCAAGCTCGGCGTAGGAGCTGTAAACCCCGTTATAGTTCTGCGCCCTGGCCCGGAAATAATAGTCGCGGTTGGACAGCAGGCCCGAGAAGGAGTAGGACTCTCCGCTGAGCGGCGCCGTGGAGGCCGCCTGCCCGGCCGCGCCGCCGTTAAAGTCCTGCGCCGTGGAAACCTGCACCCAGTAGAGCGTGCCGGCCGGATTTGAATTGGCGCTCCAGGCCGCAGTGAAGCCGCCGGACGTCACCGCGCTGAAAGTAGAAACCACGGTCAGCGGGATGGCGGCCAGCGTGGCCGTGCCGGCCGCGGCGGTATAATCCGTGAGCACGCCGTTCTGGTTGACGGCGGAGACGGTAAAGTACCGCGTGGCGTTGGGTGTCAGCGCGGCGCTGCTCAGGTACAGGTTATAGGTATCCGAGCTGGTCACCAGGGCGCCGCCGGGCGAGAGCGGGTCGGCCGCGGTAGAGACGAGCACGCGGTAGCGGGTGCCGGGAGAACGGTTGCCGTTGGCCGACCAGTTGAACTGTATCTCCCCCGTACCCACGCCGGTAAACCCCGTGAAAACGGGCGGGTAGGCCGCCAGCGTGGCCGTACCGGCCGGCGCGGTATAGGCGGTGGTCACGCCGCTGACGCCTACCGCCGCGGCCCGGAAATAATAGGTGGTATCAGCGGCCAAGCCGGCGGTGCTCAGGTAGAGGTTGTAGGTCTCCGAACTGCTGACCACCGCGCTGCCCGGAGACGCGGGATCGGGCGCGGTGGAGACCAGCACCCGGTAGAGGGTGCCGGGGGCGCGGTTGCCGTTGTGGGTCCAGTTGAACTGCATGGCCCCGGGCGCCACGCCCGTGAAGCCCGAGAAGACCGGGCTATTGGCCCAGGTGGCCGTGGCCTGGGCCGCCGTATAGGCGGTAAGCACCCCGTCCTTGTTCACGCCGGCCGCGCTGAAATAATAGGTGGTATCTGCCGCCAGGCCGGCGGTGGTCAGGGCTATATTATAGGTGTCGGAAGAAGAGACTACGGCACCGCCGGGCGACAGCGGCTCCTGGGCGGTGGAGACCAGCACCCTGAACCTGGTGCCCGGGTACACGTTGGCGTTGGCCGAGAAATTAAATTGCGCGGAATCGGAAACCACTCCGGAGAAACCCGTGAAAGCCGGGGCGAATTCCAGCAGCGTGGCCCTGGGCGCGAAGGCGTACCAGTCCCCCGACACGTATTCGCCATTGGCCCGGACGAAGAGGTGATAGACGGTATCCGCGGCGAGGCCGTACACGTAGGCCTGCGCCTGGCCGTTAATGGTCACGCTGGAGGCCGCGAACGAGACCGGCGGGTAAACGGCGCTGAGCGAGGCCGCCAGCGTATAGCCGGTGGCGGAGGTCACCAGGTCCCAGCTGGCGGCCAGCGAACTGACGTGCACGCCGGGGACATAGCCTGAAGCCGGGCTGCCTATCTCGCCCGGGTTCAGGGTGGCGGTGTGGAAAGGCGGGTCGGTCCAGGCCGACAGGACGCCGTTATTATTTATGGCCCGGGCCCGGAAATAATATCCCTTGCTGGGCGAAAGCCCCGTCGTGCTGAGGTCGAGGTTGTACGTGTCGGAAGAGGACACGGGCGCCCCGGCTGGCACCAGGGGGTCGGCGGCCGTAGAGGCGATCACCCTGTATAAGGTGCCGGGGGTTCTGTTGCCGGCGGCGGACCAGTTAACCTGCATGGAGTTGACCGTTACGCCGGTGGCGTAGAGGCCCGAGGGCGTACTGGCCAGCGTGGAGGTGCCGGCGGCGGCCGTATAGGCGGTGAGGACGCCGTTCTTGTTCACGCCGGCCGCCGCGAAATAATGGGTGGTATTGGCCGCCAGCGAGGACGAAGCCAGGAAAGCGTTGTAGGTGTCAGAGGATACCACCGCGGCCCCGCCGGGCGAGAACGGGTCCGGCGCGGTGGAAGAGACCACGCGGTAAAGGGTGCCCGCGGCGTTGCCGTTGGCCGAGAAATTAAACTGCAGCGCCCCTTCGGCCACCCCGCTGAAATTAGTGAAGGCCGGGGCGAAGCCCAGCAGCGTCGCCGTGCCCGCCGCCGCCGTATAGGCCGTGGCGACGCCGCTCTTGTTCACGCCGGCCACCACAAAGTAATGGGTAGTATCCGGCGCCAGCCCGGAGGACGAAAGAGACAGGTTATAGGTGCTGGAAGAAACCACGGCCGCCCCGGCCGGGTTCAGCGGGTCAGCCGCGGTGGACGACAGCACCCTGTACAGCGTGCCGGCGGCGTTGCCGTTGGCCGAGAAATTAAACCGCATGGAGGCGGCCGCCACCTCGGTGAAATCAGCGAAGGCCGGAGCGAAGCCCAGCAGCGTCGCCGTGCCCGCCGCCGCCGTATAGGCCGTGGCCGCGCCGTTATGGTTAAGGGCCGCCACGCGGAAATAATAGGTGGTGTCGGGAGCCAGCCCGGCCGAGCTCAAGGCCAGGTCGTAGGTGTCCGCGGCCGCGACCGCCGCGCCGCCGGGGCTGGCCGGGTCCGGCGCGGTGGAAGAAAGAACGCGGAAGACCGTGCCGCCGGGATTGCCGCCGGAAGTCCAGGCCAGGCCGACGGCCGCGGCGGAAACCCCGGAAAAAGAGCTGAACGCCGGGGCGTAGGCCAGCGTGGCCGTGCCGGCCGCCGCGGTGTAGGCCGTGCTCACGCCGTTCTTGTTTACCCCGGCCACTTTAAAATAGTAGGTGGTGTTCGCAAGCAGCCCCGCGGACGCCAGGTACAGGTTATAGGTGTCGGAAGACACCGCCACCGCGCCGGCCGGGTTCAGCGGGTCCGCCGCCGTGGACGAGACCACGCGGTAAAGCGTGCCGCCGGCATTGCCGTTGGCCGACCAGTTGAACTGCATGGCGCCCGTAGCGATACCGCTGAAACCGGAGAAAACCGGCGGAAAAGCCAGCAGCGTGGCCGTGCCGGCCGCCGCGGTATAGGCGGTGGCCACATTGTTATGGTTCAGGCCGGCCACCCGGAAATAGTAGTTGGTATCCGCGGCCAGCCCGGCGGAACTCAGGAAAGTGTTGTAAGTGTGAGAAGAAGCCACGGCGGCCCCGGCAGGAACGAGCGGATCGGGGGCCGTGGATGACAGCACCCGGTACAGCGTGCCCGGCTCGGCGTTGCCGTTGGCCGACCAGTCGAACAGGATGGAACCGGAGGCCACCTCGCCGAAGCCGGAGAACGCCGGGTCGTTGGCCAGCAGCGTGGCCGTGCCGGGATAGACCTGCCAGCCGCTGGAGGCGCCGAAAACGTTGCTCTTCACGTAAAGGTAATAGGTGGTATTGGGCGAGAGGGCCGGCACCGACAGCACGGCCGACAGGTTGCCGAGCGTCTCGCTGGAGGAGTAGACCGGCTGCGGCTCCGCGCCGGGATTTACGGAAGAGGCCAGCGTATAACCGGTGGTCTCGTTCACCAGCGACCAGGAAGCGGACATCTGGGACGCCGTCACCCCGGCCATGGCGACCGAGGCCGGCCTGGCCGGGCGCAGGGCCTCCAGGATCTGCAGCCAGCTGTCGCCGGCGGCGTTGGCCGTGGCGCCGCCGACCGTAACATAAACGCTCCTGTTGGCGCTCATCGTACCCAGGTTGCTGTAGTCGTCGATATAGAGGCGCAGCGCCAGCCTGTCGCCGTTATTGAGCGTGGTAGGCACGGGCTGGGTGGTCCAGGTCTGCGCCGAGTCCGCCACGGTCAGTTCCGCGCGCCCGCCGAGGGCAGTGGCAATGGTGGAGATCACCACGCCGGAGCCGTCGGTGCGGTAGAGCACGGCCGTCACGGCGGCGTTGGCCCCGGTAGCGCTCTCATAGGCCCGGATATTGTAGGTAACGCTGCTGACTATGGTAACGGCGTCCAGCGGCATGGTGTACCAGGTCTGCACCAGCGAGCCGGCGACTTTGGTGATCTGCGTGGCGCTGGTAGGCGGGATAACGGAGCCGGATATCGTGCTTTTGGTATAGGTCACCGCGGCGGAGCCGCGCTGCAGGGAGAGCCGCCGCTCCTCGCCAGTGTCGGCGGGCGGGTTGGCCGTGGAAACGCTGTCGAGCAGATAGAGCTTGGTGACGGTCTGCAGCGTGCGCTCCGACTGCGCCTCGGTATACGCGGTGGCGATGCCGTTCTTGTTCACGGCGGCCAGGCGGAAATAATAGAGGGTATTGCTGGTCAGGCCGGCCGTGGCCAGCGAGAGTTCATAGGTATCGGAATAGGAAACCCTGGCGCCCGCCGGGTTAAGCGGGTCGGCCGCGGTGGAGACCGCCACCCGGTACAGCGTGCCGTCGGCGTTGCCGTTCGGGGACCACAGCACCCTGATGGACTCGGTCATGATATCGCTGAAGCCCGAGAAGAGCGGCGGGTAGGCCGCAAGCGTGGCGGTGCCGAGGGCCGCGGTATACGCCGTCTCCACGGCGTCGCCGTTCACCGCCGCCACCCTGAAGTAATAGGTGGTGTCCGCGGCCAGGCCGGCGCTGCTGGCGTAGAGGCCGTAGGAATCTATCAGCGTGGCCGCCTCGGCGCCCGGGTTAAGGGGATCGGGCGCCGCGGAGACGGCCGCCCGGTACAGCGTGCCGGACGGGTTGCCGTTGTCCGTCCAGTTGCCCCTTACGGAACCGGCCGTCACCTCGCTGAAACCGGAGAATGTCGGGGCGCGGACCAGGGTACGGGCGCGCTGGGCCGCGGTATAGGCGCCGGGCTGGCCATCGCGCCCCAGCGCCGCGACGACAAAATAGTAGGCCTTGTCCAGGGCCAGGCCGGAGGAGCTGAGGTAGAGGTTATAGGTATCGGAAGAGCTGACCGGTTCGCTGCCGGGGTCCAGCGGGTCGGGAGCCGGCGAAGCCAGCACGCGGTACAGGGTGTCGGCCGGGTTGCCGCTGGCCGCCCACATGAAATCCGCGGAAGTATCCGTCACCGTGCCGAAAGCGGGGAACGACGGCGCCTCCGGCAGCGTGGGATTGACCTGGGGCGCCGACCAGGCGGTCAGGACCCCGTCGTTGTTAACCGCCGCGGCCCTGAAATAATAGCTGGTATTGGGCAGCAGGCCGGCGGTGGACAGCGAAACGTTATAGGTATCCGAGGACGCCGCCGGCGCGCCGCCGGGCGAGAGCGGGTCCGGAGCTGCGGAAGAGAGGACGCGGTACAGCGTGCCGGCCGGGTTGCCGGCGGCGGTCCAAGCGAAGGTCATGGCCCCGGTGCCGGTGCCGGAGAAGCCGGAGAAAACCGGCTGGTCCGCCAGGGTGGAGGTGCCGCGCGCGGCCGTATAGGCCGTGACCGCGCCGTCCTTGTTTACGCCCGCTATCCTGAAGTAATAGGCGGTATTGGCGGCCAGGGACGAAGAGGTCAGCGACAGGTTATACGTATCGGAAGAAACTACCGCCGCGCCGGAGGGGGTCAGCGGGTCGGCCGCGGTAGAGGACAATACCCGGTACAGCGTGCCTCCCGGATTGCCGCCGCCGGACCAGGACAAACCGGCGGAAGCCGCGGTTATGGCGCCGAAAGAACCGAAGGCCGGGGCATACTGCAGCAGGGTGGCGGCCGGGGCGTACTTGTTCCAGGCGCTGACCACGCCCGCGCCGTTCGCCCTCACAAAGAGGTAATAGACGGTGTCAGGAGAAAGGCCGGGCACGGTGGCGCTCAAGTCAAGGCTGCCCACCGTGGTGCTGGAGGCGAAAATGCTGACGGGCGGGTCGTCGGCGTAGAGGGAGGCCGCCAGGGTATAGCCGGTAGCGCCGTTCGACAATTGCCAAAGGGCCGTCATCGAAGAGATATGCGGCGTCAGCGCGCCGGCCAGCGGGGCGGCCAGCGTGCCCGGCGCGAGCGTTGTGGTAGAGACAATGGCGCTCCAGGCCGTGAACATGCCGTTATTGTTCACGGCCCGGGCCCTGAAGAAGTACTCGGTGGTGTACACCAGGCCGGTAGAGGAAAGGTAAAGGTTGTAGGTATCCGAACTGGTCACCACGGCCCCGGCAGGAGAGAGCGGGTCGGGCGCCGTGGAGACCAGCACCTGATACCGCGTGCCCGGAGCGTTAGACTCGGCCCAGTCCAGCCTTATCGTCTGGGAACTGATCTTGGTGAAATCCAGCCCGAAAGGCAGCGCGGCCAGCGTAGAGGTACCTGCCGGGGCGGTATAAGCCGTCAGAACGCCGTCCTTGTTTACTCCGGCCGCGCTGAAATAATAGGTGGTGTTCGGGGCGAGGCCGGACAAATTCAGCGAACTGTTGTAGGTGTCAGAGGAAACCACCGCCGCCCCGCCCGGGACCAGCGGGTCGGGGGCCGTGGACGAGACTACCCTGAAGAGCGTGCCCGGGTAGGCGTTGCCTCCGGCCGAGAAGGAGAAGGGGATGCCGGTCTCGGTCACGCCGGAGAAACCGCTGAAAGCGGGTGCGAACTCCAGCAGGGTGGCCCGATTTTCGGGCGCGGTATAGGCCGTGAGCAAGCCGTTATGGTTGACGGCGGCGGCGCGGAAATAATAGCGGGTGTCCGGCGAGAGCCCGGTTGAGGAAAGAGAAAGATTATAGGTGTCGGAAGACGCCACCGCGGCGCCGGCAGGAGCGAGCGGGTCCGGGGCGGTGGACGAGAGCACCCGGTACAGAGTGCCCGCCGGATTGCCACTGGTCCAGGCGAAACGCAGGGAGGCCCAGGTCTCCTCGCTGAAAGCGGAGAAGGCCGGCTGGCCCGCCAGCGTAGCGGTGGCTACGGGGGAGAAATAATCCCCGGTCATCCCGTCCCCGTTCACGCCGGCCGCGCGGAAATAATAGGTGGTATTGAAGGAGAGGCCGGCGGTGCTGAAAGCGAGGTTATAGGTCTCATGCTGGCTGACCGGCGCGCCGCCGGGAGAAAGCGGGTCGGGCGCAGTGGAGACCAGCAGGCGGTACAGCGTGCCGGCCGGGTTGCCGCCGCCGGCCCAGGCCGTCGTTATGCCGGCCCCGGAAACATCGGAAAAAGCGCCGGCCGCCGGCAGGGCCGCCAGCGTATAGGCGGAGACCACCGGGGTGTACTCCGTGTAGACCCCGGCATGGTTTATGGCGGCCACGCGGAAGGCGTAGGCGGTGTTCGCCGTGAGGCCGGCCGAAGAAAGGAAGGTGTTATAGGTGAAAGAAGAGGTGACCGGCGCCCCGAAAGGGGACAGGGGGTCGGCCGCCGTGGACATGACCACGTGGTAGAGCGTGGCCGCGTGATTGCCGTTGGCGGCCCAGTTGAACCGCGCGGAACCGGTGGAAATATTGGTGAAATTGGAGAAGGACGGGGCGTAGGCCGGCGTGACCTGCACCGGGTAGGCGGCCCAGGAGCTGGAGGCGCCGGGCCCGTCGGTGCGGATAAAGGGATAATAGGTAGTGTTGGGGCTGAGCGCGGGGCTGCTCAGCAGGGCCGGACTGTCAGCGGAAGTTACCGAGGCGTAGATCGGAGACGGGGCGGCGCCCGGGTTCACCGAGGCGGCCAGCGTATAGCCGGTGGCCCCCTCCACCAGCGTCCAGGAGGCCCCGAACTGGGTCTGGGTGAGGCCGGTTATGGAACCGATCACGGGCCGGGCCGGCGCCAGTGTCTCCACCATGCTCACCCAGGTGTCGCCGCTGGCCCCGGCGGTGGGGCCGTCGAGAGAGACGGTCACGGTAAAGCCGGCGGACAGGGTGCTGGCGTCGTCCACATACAGCCTCACGGCCAGCCTGTCGCCGTTGGCCAGGGCGGTGGGCACCGGCGTCCTTACCCAGTTGTAGAGGGTGAGGGAGAACTTGCTTAACTCAGTGGTGGTAGTGCGAACAGTAGCTATGGTGGAGAGGAGAGTTCCCGAAGCGTCGGCCCGAAGCAGCTCGCCGGTTATGGCGGCGTTAGCCGAGTTGGAACTCTCCATGGACCAGATATTGAAAGTGACATTACCGCTGATGGTGACCTCGTCGAGCGGGTCTGAATACCATACCATGGCCGTGCCCCCGGCCGTACGCGTGATCTGGGTGCCGGTGGTAGGCGGGGTAACCGGACCGGCCAGGGTATTCTTGGCATAGACTACCGCAGACGACCCGCGCAGGCGGTTCAGGCGCCGCTCGTCGTCGTCTCCCGGGTTGACGGAAGAGACCGTATCGCCCAGATATACCGCGGTAGCCGCCCGCGCGGCGGGAACACCCACGGACAACAGGGCCGGCAGCAGCAAAGACAGGAGGACGCCCGGCAGGCCCTTAAGGCCGCCGCGCCGGTGTGTTTTTCCCGTCCCGTGCACGCTCATATTATATCCGCCTCGGTAGAGGCGCCAGTCCTCCGCCGCGCCAACCTATTCTTCAGCCGGCCGCTCGGCCTTGCCCCTCTCTTCTTCCTTCATCATCTCCACAATATCCTGCACCGTGAGGCCGACCAGCCAGTGGTTAACCTCTTCCCGCAATTTTTTATAAAGCTTGCCGGGGATCTCTTCCCGCTGCGCCTCGGGCGCGTGGTTAAAGGTAAAAGCTTCCATCAGTTCCCAGACGCTGATCTTGTCGAGGTCCTTGCGCAGGCGGTAGCCCTTGCCCTTCTGCGATTCCACAAAACCGGCGTGCACCAGCGCCTGCAGCACCTTGTTGCAGTAGGGCGCGGGCAGGCCCTGGAAGCGCGAGATATCGGCGACCTGGTTCCAGCAGCCGCCGCAGTTCTGCCCCAGGTAATGCAGGCAGGCCAATCCGTAAGCCAAGGTGCGGTTCATTCTCATATTTTTCTCGTCATTGGATAAAACTTATCCAATGGTGGACGAAAAAATAAACGGCTACGCGAGCCGCCTATCGATGTCCATATAGTATAGCAGGCCTATTGCCGCAGTCAAGGGCAGTTTTTGGCCTGACCGCGGCTTGTTTTCTTCACCCGCGCCCGCTGCAGCCCGGCCATGGCGCAGGCCGCCGCGTTGGGGGCGAAAATGTCGCCTGTTTCCACCAGGCTTATGCCCGGGCAGAGGCTGCAAAAGTCCAGGTCCCGGCAGCCGGCGCAGCCCTTCAGGTCTTTGCTGCCGGCCGCGCGCCACTTTTTAAGCCAGGGGGAGTTTTTCCAGATATCACCGAAAGACCGTACAGCCAGGTTCCCAAGTCTTACCGGTATCTGCAGGCAGGGATAGAGCCCCCCGTCAGGCCCCACCGCGCAGACATTGCGGCCGGCGCCGCAGAGGAAGTCGGGTGCCCCCGCCCCCTGCCGTACCGGAACCGGTACGCCGGCAAGAGGCTCCACCGCTGCAGCCAGCCGGGAGCCGGAGAGCCGGTATTCAAGGGCCGACCTGTCGCCGTCGTTGGCCGGGGCCACCACAGGGTCGAAAGCTATGCCGAAGCCCTCCCGGGCCGCCAGTTCTTTCAGCCAGGCGGCCTGCCCGGAATTTAAACTCATCAACGGCGTTTTTATCTTTACGCGCAGGCCGGCGCGCCGCAGCAGCCGGGCGGCGGCGAGGCTGCGGCTGAAGGAGCCCTTCAGGCCGGTGACCCGGTCATGCGCGGCGGGGCGCCCGTAAAAGCTCATCTCGAAGGAGGACACCCCCGCCGTTTTAAACTCCCCCGCCAGGGCGGAAGTAAGGCCCAGGCCGGTAGAAAAGATCCGCACGTCGAAATTTAGCCTTTTTGCGAACCGGCAAAGCTCCGGCAGGTCCGGCCGCAGCAGCGGCTCGCCGCCGGTGAACACCAGGAACATGCCCCCGGCGCGCGCCAGCCCGCGCAGTATCCCCGCCCACTCCCCGGCGGACAGCTCTTTGCCCGCGGGGGCGCGGCCCCGCGTCTCCGGCAGATAGCAATGCCGGCAAGCCAGCGGGCAGCGGCGGGTCAGTTCTATAGTGACCGAAACGGGGATGTTGCCGGCCAGCGACAGGGTGTTGAGCTTCGCGGAGACGGAAGTGTCAGACATTCAGGAACAGCCGGCCGAACAGCCGGCGGGCGCGGGAATAGAGAAGGCCGGGGGCGCCGGCGGACAGGGGAGGGCCGCCCAGGACGCGGCCCTGCACGTCGCCCCAGGGAACAAAGTGCGGTTCCAGGCGGCCGGCGTCGTCGGCCAGGGTGGCCCCGGCCGGCGAAACGGCGAGCACCCTGTGCAGCAGGGTGCGGCCCAGATAAACGTAGACAGCGCAGTCCCCGGGGCGGGTGCGCTCCGGGGAGACCAGCACGGCCTGCCCGGGACGGAACACGGGCAGCATGCTGGAGCCTTCAAGCCGGAAAGCCTTCATGGTTCAGGAGAACTTTTTAAGCGTCTTGCAGGCCAGCTGGCTGATAGGGCCGGTGAGACATTTGCCGCAGGCCAGGGCCGCGGTCTCAAAGATCTTCTCGGTCTTCAGCTTGGGTTTTTCGTAGGTCTTTTTCTTTTTCACAGGTTAATCTCCGGACTCGGACAGCAGGCCCGCCTTAAGCAGCTCTTTAATGAACCCGTCTGCGTCTTTAACCGCGATCTCACCGTCTACCTGGAACTCCGCGGCCAGCGCGGCGGCGGCGGCGGCGGGAGACTTGCCGGCGGCCAGGCAGTCCCAGAGCAAGGCGCCGGTCGCGTTCAGCTCGTGCAGGCGGGAACCCGCGGCGTCCACTATGAACAGCTCGCCGGCTATGCGCCTGCAGGCCAGGTCCTTTTTTATCTTCAGCGTCATACGCAGTCCAGGAAAGAGGCGTCCTTTTTTGAAAACTCCAGCCGCGCGAATTTATTTTTTTTCAGCAGCGCGGCCGCGTTGGCCAGCACCAGCCCGGAAATCCCGGGGCCCTTTTCGAAATTCAGCAGGCAGCGCAGTAGCAGCTTCAGGGCTTCGGCGCTCCCGCAGGGGGAGACCGCGTTGGCCCGCGCCTTTTTAAGGAGGTAGATCCCGCCCAGCGGCCAGCGCCCGGGGCGGCCGTCCGCCCGCATCTCGCCCCAGAAAGGAGAACCGTACGCCATGAACCGCCCCCCCTCCGGGCGCAGCAGGTTTATCTCGTCGCTGAGCACTTTGCAGCCGGCGGCGGCGGCCAGCCTGGCCAGCGTGGACTTACCGGCGCCGGAACGGCCCAAAAAAAGCCAGGCCTTGCCGTTCTTCACCAGCCCGGCCGAATGCAGCATAAAACCGCCGCAGCGGATAAGCAGGGCGCTCAACAAAGAGCGCAAAAAAGCGTCCAGGCACTGTTCGTTAGGCGCCGCCGCCAGCGTGCCGGCGCCAGAGGCCAGGTGCAGCGCCGCCTTAAAGTCGCCCCGGCCCAGGCTGAGGGCCTCCCCGTCAAAGAGCACGGCCGGTTTGAACGGATTTTGCGCGGCCGGGAGGCTGACCGCCGAAAACCGGTACGTCCCGGGGCTCCGCCCCGCAAAAGGACCGTACCTGCGCTTTAAAACCGAAATGATACCAGGGCGGTCTTGTTTAAAATTCAACCCAAAACCAGCTATCGCCAGGCCGATCCGCATCAGAAAGGCTCCGCTATCACCTCGTACCAGGACGAGCGGGTTATATTGTTGCTGAGGAACTTGATATTCAGGCCGCTGTCGTAGAAAATATCGCCGCCGCCGCTCATGCCGCCCGCGCCGGCTACCTGCACGGAACCGAAGATGCGGCCGCCGCCGGAATTGTCGAAAGTGCCGCCGGCGTAGATGTAGCCTTTGTAGCTGAGCTCCGTACCTGTACCGGTTGTAAACCCCGTATGGCCCGTAGCCACCCGGCCGGTCTTGAAATTATAGGGACTTACGGCATGATAGCCGGCGTCGCCGGGGTATTCGTCCACGGCGTCAGTATCTCCATGCGGGCCGCTGCAGGTGCCGGGATGAGCTCCGTCCGCCTCGTATGCCCAGGTACTCATGTCTCCGGACTCCGTCTCCCCGTTATGAGTGGGGACATTGCACTGGTATTCTTTCCAGGCCGTAGGCGGCGGGTCCGCCGTAATATCCCCTTCCGGGGATTTGCCGCCGGCGCCGAAGCTAAGGTTGCCCAGGACTATAAGCACCCCGCAGAAATACTTATTGCTCTTGAATTCCGCATTGCCGGTGAAGAACCTGACCTTAGGGTCCGCGCCCACCGTACAGGTGGTGTCCACCAGGCCGTTGATAGCCGAACCGCCGGTGCGGTTGCCCTCATAATAGCAGCCTATGGTCCCGGCCGGAGTGCAGGTCTGCGTTTTTGCCAGCTCCATGTAATAGGAGGTATCCGGGGTCAGCACGTCCGGCACGCCGGGCGGTTCATTGTAACTCCACCACTCGATATGATCGCCCGTGGTATGCGGCCCTTTGTTGGCCTGGTTGGGGTCGGCGTCCCTGTTGCCGTAGTTGCCGGCGCCGCCGCCGGCACCCTTGGTTATGGAGCCGCGGGCGTATTTCCTGGGGTAAAGTTCGTTGGACCCGCCCTTGAGCACCATGCCGCTCACTGACATCATGGGGCCCCAATGGATGTTGGCATTGCCGCCGGCGCCCACCGACCCGGCCTGCAGGGCGGCCGTCACGCCTTCCTTGGTATAGATCGCTTTTATGGCGCGGTATTCGTTCTCGCTTATGTCTTTGCCGGTGGCCGTTATAACGATCTGGAGGTTGGTCTCCCCCTGTTCCATTTTCACCTTATATTTGCCGCCAGGGATGTCCTCATACGCCACGTCGTCATTGTAACCGGCTATAACATCGCCACCGGCCACCGTGGTCCAGTTGGAGGCATTCTCCTTGAGCTTCCAGTAGGCCCGGTCCAGGCCGGCCTCGGCCAGGTGGAAGGCCAGGGTGCTCTTCCGCTCTTTTACCGACCATTTGGCCTCGTTCTTCACGTAATGGTCCAGCATGGGGATAAGGATCAGCAGCAGCAGCAGGGAGGTGATGACCATGGTTATGGCCATCTGCCCCGGTCTCGGGCCGAATTTTATCTTAAGGCGCGCAAGTTTAGACATAAAATGGAGCCGGGCTAATTCATTACCCTCACCTTCTCCACGGCCATCTGCAGCGCCTTGGCGCCGCCTTCGTAGGTGGCCCTTTCAAAGGTCACGGAGATGGAGATAATGGACTCGTCATCGCTTTTGGGATAGGTAAAAGCCAGGTAGCGCAGATCGTCGGCCACCTTCTTGCCGGTGGCCCCTTGCGAAGAGAGATAAAGCACCTTCCCGGCCTGATAATAAGAAACCGTCTCTATAGAACCGTCGGGTTTGTAGCGGTCGAAGGTTATCCTGGAATGCGGCGGCATGCCGCTGAGCTGGTCTATGACCACGGAGGAAGCCTGCGCCTGCCGCAGGCCGCGGTTGATGTTGGAGAGGGCGGCCCGGGCGTTCTTCTGTATCTCCAGCCTGGCCGTGGACAGGCGGCTGAACCGGTAGATGCCGTTGAGGAGCCTGGGGGCGGCCGAAACTATGACCCCCAGTATGGCCACTACGACCATAAGCTCCATGAGCGTGTAGCCTTTCCTGCGGCGCGGGGTTACCATGAGAAATCCTTAACCACCGTTTCGCCCGCGGCCACCGTGGCGGTAGTTTGCCGGGGAGTAACGGTCGGGGTATCGTTGGGCCAGGTCGTATACCAGGCGTAGACGTTATAGGTGTAGCCGCCGCGCACCGGCAGCGTGTACATTCCCTGCGCGTTGCTGGAGACGGCGTAGTAGATAACGCTGCCGGCCCTGGCCGCCGCATCTATAGTGGGGGGCATTACGGGCGAGCCTGTTATGGTGGAGGAGGTGGCGTACACCAGCACGCCCGTGGTTATGCCGGCAGTGCCGGCTTTTACCGAGCCGGTCAGGTTTCCCATCGCCCCGCTGACCGTGAACGTGCCGACAAACAAGTCCTCGCCCGCCGACAAGGTGACGGTGTGGGTGGAAGGCAAGGGCGTTTCCCCGGCCTCCAGCTGCGGCACCACTTCGTACGTGCCGGTGGAGATACCGGACCCCCAGATCAGGTAATAACCGTCGTTGCCGCTGATGCTGTTGCCCTGTTCGATGCCGTACTTGAAAGCGGAAACCGGCACATTGGGCAGGGGGTCCGTGCCGTTGGTGGTAACCCAGCCGCGCAGCTTCCCGCCCGTCACCAGGACAAAGTCCACGTCGGGCGTCAGCGCCCCGAGGCTGGCGACGACGCCGGCGGAGGAGATCTCGATATAGTCGGGGTTGTCGGTCTGGTAATTGGCGAACACGGTCTGTTCGCCCGGGTCGGCGGGAAGTATATATCTGCCGTCGGCGAGGGTGCTGGTCTGGCGGCCGCCGGCCGCTACCTTTATGCCCGGCAGCCCGGCGCCGTCGGTGCCCGTGACCCGGCCTGAAACAAAACCGAAAGCGGTGTCGCTGCTGAGCAGGACGCTGCCGGCCGAGACCGAGAACCCGGAGGCGGTGCCGCCGTACACCCCGCCGGTGCTCAGGCTGACGCCGCTGGAAATGTAGAGGGTCCAATAGCCCGTAGCTACGCTGGCCAGCGAGAAGCTGCCCGAGAGCGCGGCCTGGGTGGAACTGGAGAGGCTGTCGTTGGCGAAGACCAGCGCCCCGGCCGCCGGGGTGCCGGTGAGCACGGGCTTGGCGGCCGAAAGGGAATTGCTCGGGGGAGTCCCGATGGCGGCCGAAGTAACGCCTTCTATATCCTCGTCGTTGTCGTTGGTGTCGTAGGCGGGGCCGTAGAAGGAGTTTGCCCCCGCCGCGCTGGGATGCCGGACAAAAGTTTCGCCCATTTGAAGGCCTATATCCTGGTCGTAGCCGTCCGTCTCGTAGAAAGGGGCCGTTTTTCCTTCATTGTTCCTGTCCCAGCCTACCTGGTCCAGGATGCGCCCGTCGGAGATGCGGTAAAGTTCCACGGCGGCGGAACCTTCCCCGCCCCCGTCCTCTACGACGGGGATAATATTTTCGTCCCAGGTCGCGTCCGCGTCCACATTGGCTCCCACCGCGCTCACGGTGCCGGTGTTGGCGAAAAGGTAATAGCCCTGGCTGGGAATAGTGTCGCGTATGTAGAGATCGATTCCGATGGCGGCCTTCTCCCCGCCCGCTTTCTGGAACTTAAGGCCGATATCCCCGTTGACCGTCCAGGTCCAGGTGGTGGGATTGTAGATCTCCACGTACTCCTGATAATAGCCGGAATTGTTGACCGAACTTCCTACTATGCGGCTTATCACCAGGTGGTCGCGCAGCCAGGCCGAGCCGGTCACAGTTCCGCTGACCATCCGGGTCAGGGTAAAATCATGCACCTGCGTGGTTTCTATAGTGTAGAGCGGGGAAACCGACTGGAAATAACCGGGTTTGGTCGCCTGCAGGGTATACTGGCCCGGCTCACAGGCAAAACTGTACACCCCGGCGGCGTCGGTAATATCGTACCGGGCGGGGTTCTCCTGGGCCCTGATTATGGCGCCCTCGATAGGAATGCCGGTGCCGGCTTCCAGCACCGTGCCCGAGAAAGCGGCGCCCAGGTTGGTGCGGTTCGGGTTCCCGAGAAGATTGCGCAGCTCCACCTTCTTCCAGGAGCTCCCTTCCAGCCAGGACACATAGACCACCACTTCCTTAAGCCCCGTGTCCGGGACCGTATAGGCGAACCGGGCCAGGCCGCCGCCGGAAACTTCGGTCACCTTCTTTATCAGGACGCGGCGGGTGAAGTTGATGCCGCCGACGTTCATAGTTTCGGAGCCGTTAGGGGCGACGTCGTATTCGTAGGCGTTCGGGTCGAAGTTGTGGTCGAAATCGGTAGCGGTGGACACCAGCACGCGGAAGTAGGACTTGTTCTTTAAAACTTCTATCTTTTCCTGGGCCAGGTTATTGGCCAGGGACTTGCCTTTGGGCCCCTGTATGCCCCGGTTGATGTAATTGAAGGAACCCACCATGCCGAGCACGCCGATGGAGATTATCGCCGTGGCCACCATCAGCTCCACCAGCGTGACGCCGGGGCGCGGGGAACCGGCCGCGCGGCTTACGCCGCCGGCCGCCGCTCGGTACGCTTTCAGAACGCGGGACATTAAACCCATGCTTATACTCTACCCTCCGGGCTGAAGATATCCGTCAAAAATCAGTCAAATCCTGGTCAAATCCGGCCGCGCCCTACGGGTAGGACCCGGCGTCGGCTTCGTCCGGTTCGGGCTCCTCGTCCCCGGGCTTTGAGCCCTGCAGCTCCTCGGAATATTCAGAGGCGGGGGGCTCGCTCTTGGTGATCGGCCTCTTTTTCAGCACGCGCTTTTTCTTGGGCGGAGCGGGAGGGACGGCGGAGGAATCTTTGTCCACCAGCACCTGGCCCGGCTCTTCCGGGGCGGGGGCGGCGGGAGCGGCAGCGGCGGCGGGTGCCCGCCCGGCAACTTTCTTGCGCCTCACCAGCCGGCGCTTCCTGACCGGCTTGCCGGCGGCCGGCGCGGGCGCGGCCTCGGCGACGGCGGGGGCGGGCTTGCGCTTGGCCTCCAGCAGCCTGTCAAAAGAATCCCGCTGTTCATCGTCCAGGAATTCGCGCACCAGGTCGGGCATGCCCCTGTTTATCTTCACCATGCCGTGCCGGCTCTCGTTGGTCCTGTAAAGCCATTTTTTCTCTTCGGCCAGGTTCTTCTCGTACTCCTTCATCAACTTGTCGAACTCTTTGGTCTTTTTTTCGACCGCGGCCGAAATGCGCTCCTCCTGCTTGGAGCTCAGGCGCAGGGCCGTGGAAAGCTCGGCAAGGATGGCCGGCGAGTCCGGGCGTTTTAAAGTCGCTCCGGCGGGCTCTTCGGTTTTCTGGGCGGGCACGGCGTCGAGGTCGGCCTCGTTAAGCTCCTGGGCCCCGGCGGCGGCCGGCAGGGCGAGCAGTGTCAGGATAAGCAGTCTTTTCATCGTATTCCTCCAATTCGATCGCTGACGGGTCACTAAATTCAATCCACCAGGTCCGCTATGGCCACGCGGCTGGTGTGCTCGGTGCGGCCCCAGAAGTCCCTGCCGCGCAGCACCCCGGCCACAAAGACCGGCAGCCGCAGGATCCCGAGCAGGGGCTGCAGGAAGTAGGCGGCCACCAGCGCGGGCGGGGCCTTCTCCAGCAGCAGCGCCGCGGCGGGGTAGAGCACCAGCGGCAGCAGCACCGCGGCCTTCATCGCCGCCTCGGCGCCAGGCAGCACGTGGTAGAACCAGAGCACGATATTAAAGGAGTCGCGGCTCAGCCAGACCAGGCCGGCGCCCAGCGCCACGATGACGAAGCGGTAGGTCTGCGCGCAGTAGAGGGCGCCTTCGAAGGCTTTGGGGTCGGCGCGCTTCAGAGCGCGCAGGCAAAGCCCGGCCAGGTGGCGGCGGGCGGTGTCCAGGGAGCCGCGGGTCCAGCGGATGGTGCGGCAGAGGTACTGCCGCAGCGTTTCCGGTTCCTCGTCGTAAACCACCGCGTCGCGGGACCAGGTGATGCGCACGCCGTGGCGGATCAGGCGCATCTGCATCTCCAGGTCCTCGGTGAGGCAGGTTTCGTCCCAGGGGAATTTTTCGGCCACGGCGCGGGTAAAGCACATGCCCTTGCCGTGCAGCGTGGCGGACAGGCCCAGCGCCTGCTTGGGCAGCTGGAAGAAGCGGTTGGAAACCACGTGCCCGGCGGCCAGGATCAGGGCCAGCAGGTTGCCGGTGTTCTTGGCGAGCTGCCGCCCCTGCACGGCCTGGCCCCCGGCCTCCAGCTCGGCGTTCATGGCCTCCAGGAAATCGGGGTGGGCCAGGGAATCGGCGTCGAAATAACACAGGGCGTCGTAGTCGCCCCAGTCGAAAACTTTCTGAGTGGCCCACCGGAGCGCGCGGCCCTTGCCGGGCTTGAGCCCCGGGCCGGAGTGGTCCAGCACTTCCGCGCCGGCGGCCGCGCCGGCCCTGGCCGTGCCGTCGGTGCAATGGTCCGCGACCAGGAAAATAGTAAAAAGTTCGCGCGGATATTTCAGCCGGGCCAGGCTCTCTACCGCCAGACCGATCACGCCCTCTTCGTCATGGGCCGGGACCAGCAGGGCGAAGCGGCGGCGCGGGGCGGCCCGGGCGGGGCGGGGCAGGGACCAGAACCCCCTGAAACTGAGCAGCAGGTAAAAAAGGCCGGTCAGGAACAGGAAGGCCTGCGCCAGGTTGGAAAGTATTATTAAAATGTAGTTTCCCATTAACGACCCTGCCGGCTCTTTTAGGGCCGGCTATGGATATCGATAATAATACCAACTGAAGCGACGGAAATCAAGGGCGGCTGTTGACTAGACGCCTTTTCGTTGTTATATTATGGCTATGGAAGGCGAGAACAAAAAATCCCCCTGGAAGATCTGGGTCTACCTTACTCCGGTCTACATCATCCTGGCCATACCGCTGTACAAGTGGGTGGTGAAAGTTAATTCCAGCGACGTGGCGCTGTCCAAGGACGAATACAGCGCCTTCAACGCCGAGGAAGGCACCATAAAGAAAGGCGGGGACGGCGACTACGACCCCGGCCTGCACGACGGCGGCTACAGCATCCGCTACCGCTCCGGCAAAGAGGGCAATATCGAGGAGGCCCGCAGTCCCGAAGAGCGCCAGGAAGAGCGCGAAGTGGCGGCGGCACAGGAGCAGGCCCGCCGCAAGAAGGCCGCCGACGCCGGGCAGTACCGGGCCCGCACAGGCGGCCAGGCCGCCCTGGAGTCAGCCGACACCAACGCCAAGACCCAGGCGGGCCTGGGCGCGCAGAAAGGCTACCTGAGCTACGCGGTCGGCAAGGTGATGAACAACCCCAAGGCCGTGGGCGCCCTGCTCAACAACAAGCACGTGGTCAACGGCTTCATGTCGCGCGGCACGGTGAAGGCCGCCACCGCCAGCCCGGAAGGCCTGGCCAACTATCTCAAGGGCAGCGGGCCCACGAATTTCCTTAATAACCCGGTGGTTAAAGCCGCCATGAACAATCCCGCCGTGGTAAGCGCCGTGGCCGGCAGCGCCATAGTGAGCGCCCTGCTGAACACCCCGGCAGCCCAGGGCCTGATGAGCAACCCGGACCAGCTGGCCAAGCTGGTGGATTCCAATCCCGAACTGCTGGCGCTGGCCATGCAGAACCCGCAGACCATGACCATGCTGATGAGCAACCCGGAAGTGTCCGGCATAGTGGGCAAGTTCGACACCAGCAAAGTAAAAACCGGCTATTAACCGCTCCCTGTAGGGGACGCTGATTCCTAAATTCCTAAATAATCCGTTTCCGCACGCACTTTACACCGCAGTGCGATTTTTTAATTAGGAATTTAGGAATCAGCGTCCCCTCGGCTTGACACAAATCAACCAAAAGTCCTATATTCCAAGTAGGTCTTTTGGTACCCCCGTTATTCTGGAGGAAGAATGAAAAAACTCGTCACGTTGTTCGCAGGCCTGATGCTGGCGGCAGCTACCGCGCAGGCTTCGCAGAAAATAATCACCTTCGATCACGCCTACAAGGGCGCCATCGACAAAAGCATAGAGAGCGTAGGCGGCAAAGTTACCCGCAAGTTCCAGGTCATAGACGCCCTCGTGGCCTCTTTCCCTGACGACGTTAAAGACGCCAGCATCTATTCCCTCAAAGGCGTCAAAAGCGTGGACGAGGACCGGTATATCCGCTGGATAGAAGCCGCCCCCGCCTCCATGAATTCCGTACCCCTCCCCTCCGTGGAGAACGCCCTTAACATGATCCGCACCGGCGAAGGCTGGGAGGCTCCCATTTTCGCCGAGATACGGGCCGAAGTGGACCCTGCCGTTAAGGAAATCCCCTGGGGCGTAAAGCGCGTCAACGCGGCCGCCGCCTGGGATTACGGCGCCGGCAAAGGCGTTAAAGTGGCCATCATCGACACCGGCATGGACTTCACCCACCCCGACCTCGCTCCCCACTATAAGGGCGGCTGGAACGCGGTCACCCCGGGCGCCACCCCGATGGACGACCAGGGCCACGGCACGCACGTGTCCGGCACCATTGGCGCGATAAAAGACCTTAAAGGCGTGGTAGGCGTGGCCCCCGAGGCCGACCTGTACGCCGTAAAAGTGCTCGATAAGAACGGCTCGGGCCAGTACTCCTGGATCGTGGCGGGCATAGAGTGGGCCGTCAACAACGGCATGGACGTCATCAACATGAGCCTCGGCGGCGGTTCCGGCACGGAAGCCCTGAAGCTTATCATGGAAAAGGCCCACGAGGCCGGCATAGCCATAGTCTGCGCGGCCGGCAACGACTCCGGCCCCGTCAACTATCCCGCCAAGTACCCGCAGGCCATCGCCATCTCGGCCTCGGATTCCGGCGATAAAATAGCCTCCTTCTCCTCCCGCGGCGCCGAGATAGTGATCATCGCGCCCGGCGTCAGCGTCTACTCCACCAAGAAGGGCGGCGGCTACACCAGCATGTCCGGCACCTCCATGGCCTGCCCGCACGCGGCCGGCCTGGCGGCCCTCGCCGTGGGCGCCGGCGCCAACGGCGCGGAAGCCGTGCGCGCGGCCCTTAAGAACGCGGCCACCCCGCTGCCGGGTCTTACCCCCGTACAGCAGGGCGCGGGCCTTGTGGACGCCTTCAAACTGGTGCGCTAACAGTTGAAGCGCAGAAAAACCCCGCGGAAGATCTCCGCGGGGTTTTTTATTTGGTAAAATCGTATTTACCTTATGAAAACCGCCTTCCTGACCCTGCTCCTGCTGGCCGCCGGCCCCGCCAGCGCCGGGCAGACGGTAATCACCTTCGCCGAGGACGTCTCCCCTGCGGCGCAAGCGCGCCTGGTACAGGGCAAGGGCGGCCGCATAGTGCAGGCGTTCCCTTTTATCAACGGCGTGCTGGCCGACTTCCCGGAAGACGTCAGGACCGCCGACATTTCCCGCGTTCCCGGCGTGGACTCGGCCGAAGACGACAGGGAAATTTACTGGCTGGCCTCCGAACAGCCGTCGCCCCTGCAGGCGGCGCAGGCGGAGGTAGCCGCCCTGCTGCGCGGCGAGGCCGCGGGCACACAGCCGCCGCAGGCCACGACCCCGGCGCCTATCTCCCCAGTTTATCTAACCACCGCTAACGCCGAGGGGAAAACAGAACGCCTGCCCTGGAGCTCGGTACGGATGGGCGCGCCTAAAGCCTGGGCCCACACCAAAGGCAAGGGCGCGCGCGTAGCCGTGCTGGACGGAGGCGTGGAATGCACCCACCCCGACCTGGCGGCCAACTGCGCCCCGGGCTATAACGTCTTCGCGCCCGGCACGCTCCCCGAAGACGGCACCGGCCACGGCACGCACGTGGCGGGCATCATCGCCGGGGCGCTCAACTGGAGCGGCATGGCCGGCCTGGCGCCGGAAGCCACCATCATCCCGGTAAAGGTGCTCAACAGCAGCGGCACCGGCAAGGTTTCCCAGGTGATAGCGGGCATGGAATGGGCCGTGGCCCAGGGCGTGGACATCATCAATATGAGCCTGGGCGCGCCGGGCTACATAGCGGCGCAGGCCAGGGCAGTAAAGGCGGCCCGCAAGGCCGGCGTGCTGGTGGTCTGCGCGGCCGGCAACTTCGCCGGCGATGTGGGCTACCCGGCGGGCTACGAGGATTCGGTGGCCGTTACCGCCGTCGATTATTCCAACAAGCTGGCCAAGTTCTCCTGCAGCGGCCCGGCCACCGACTTCACGGCGCCGGGCGTGCGCATCTATTCTTCCTACCCCGTTAACTCCTTCCTGCTGGCCGACGGCACCTCGCAGGCGGCGCCGCACGTGTCCGCCGTGGCGGCTCTGGCCGTGGGGTTGGGCATCAAGGGCGAGGCCGCCCTGCGCGCGGCCCTGGTGAAGGCTTCCTTCAATATAGGTTTGCCGCCCGAGCAGCAGGGCGCCGGCGTGCCTCTCCCCGCAAAGCTTGTAGAACAGTTCCAGGCCGGCAACTAAACCACCCTTACAAAAAAAGAAGCAGGCCCTTTTGAGCCTGCTTCTTTTCACATTCATACCACCGCCAGGTTCCCCGGGGTGTGGGGTGAAGGGGAATGCCCCGGGGGACCTGCCGTCAACTACCAGCCGTAGCCTTCGCCGGTCAGCTGCTCCAGGCGCTGCTCCACGATCTTGGCCTTGTTGGCCTTGCGCGCCTCGAGGTTCTTCTTGAGCCTGGCTATCTCTTTCTCCATGTGCCTGGCCCGCAGTTCCTGACCTTTGGACTTCAGGTCGAAGAGCTCGGACAGCACGCCCTTGAGCTTGTCCTTAATGGACTTTTTGTCCGCGTCGGAGGCCTTGTTGTATTTGAGCGACAGTTCCTTGCTCTCGAACTCCAGCGCCAGCGTGCGCACGGCGTCCTTCTCTATGCTCTCGTCCTGCTGCATCCTCGCCATGGCGAACAGCTTGCCGGACATCTGCAGGATCATCTTGTACTTGGCCGGGGCTATCTCGCGCAGTTCACCCACCTTCTTGGCGAAAGCGGCGTCGTGCTTTTTAATGATGCCCAGCGTGTCCTCTTCCGACACGAAACCGGGACCACCCATCCCCTGCTTCATCATCTTCCGCTTCTTGACGATCATCCGCTCCTCGTCCATGCCGCCGCGCTGCTTCATCCCCTGCTTCATGCCGGGGCCGCCCATCTGGCCACGGGGGCCCATGCCCTGGCCCATGCCCGGCTCGAAATCGGGCCTGTCGGGTCCGTCTTCGGACATCTCCATTTCATCCCCGGGGCCGGGCCCCTGCTCATCCTGGGCCGCCGCGTTTAAAGCGGGCACGGCCGCCAGCGCCAGGGTCATCAGCCAAAATGTGATCTTCTTGTTCATAATACTGCCTCCTTAGTCTTTAAACCTCAACCATCGAACGCTCGTCTTCAAGAACGCTGTAGCCGTACTCCCAGTCGCCGGACGCCTGGGCCAGGTCGGACTCCGCCTGGTACACCGAGTACTCCACCGAATCCAGTTTGGCGTCTATGCCGCTGTTCCAGGCCAGGTCGGCCGCGGAGTTGCGCGCCGAAACGGCGAACACCACGCCCATCACTGCCGACAGCGCCCCGCTGAGCAGCGCCGGCCGCCAGCTGAAACCGAAGCCCCTGCGTTTGGCGGCCTGGGCGCGCGCGGCCACCATCACCGCCGCCTGGGCGGCGCGGGAAGGCCCGGCCTGCGGAACGGACAGCCGGTCCCCCGCCTGCTTAAGGGCAGCCAGCGAGGCGCGGCAGACCCCGCAGGCGGCGAGGTGGCTTTCGGTCTCGGCCCGCAGAGCTTCCCCGGCTTCGCCGTAGAAGTAAAGTATGAGTTTCTCTCCGTATTCGCAGTTCATAACCAGTTCCTATCCATACAACGCAGCGGGGCCGGGCTTTATTGCGTCTCTTTTTCCAGTTTTTCCCGCAGCAGGGCGGCGGCCCGGCTCATGCGGGCCAGCACCGTGCCGATGGGCAGCCCCAGCATGTCCGCGATCTCCCTGAAAGACAGTTCGGAATACTGGCGCAGGTAGAAGACCTCGCGCTGGTCGGCCGACAGGCAGCCCATGGCGGCGTCTATGCGCTCGCCCAAAGTTTTATTGTAGAGGGCCTGCTCCGGCCCCGGTTCCGAGGAGGCGATAAAATCCGCGGGGCCGGGCTTATCAGCGTCGCCCTCCAGCGGGGTCTCGCTCCGGGCGGTCTCGCGCCTGAAATAATCCATCGCGGCGTTCCTGGCCACCGTGAACAGCCAGGCCCGGAGCTTTTCCCGCTCGTTGTAGGCGCCGGGATTCTTTACGAGCTTGAGGAACACTTCCTGGAACAGGTCGTCGGCGGCGTCGGGCCGGCCGGTCAGGCGCAGCAGGTAGCCGTACACGGGCGCCTTGTGCCGCTCCATCAGCACGCCAAGCGCCTCCGCGTCGCCGGCCTTGTAGGCGGCGACCAGCGCGGCGTCAGCTTGTTCTTCTTCCATGTTTTCGCGGGTTTCCCGGGCGGTGCCCTATTCGCACGCCACTAATAATTTCATACGATAATGTACGGTGCGAAGAGTTTATCTTATTCTTTTATTCTCCCTCTTTCAATCCCGCGCCGCTCAAGCGGCGGCCGGGCCGTACGAACTTTACCTTAAAGGCGACCTGCTGCAGGCCGCTTCCGCCTACGCCGCGCTGGCGGCGGAACGGCCGGACCAGGCCAAGCCCCTGCTCAACGCCGCGGCGGCGCTTAAGCAGGCCGGCCGCTACCACGACGCGGCCACCTACCTGGTGCGGGCGCTGGAGCGGGACCCCCATAATCCCGATATTTATTCCGAGCTCGGCTGGCTGCGCTTCCACCAGGCGGATTACGCCGGCGCGCGCTCTGCCTTCGAGGCGGCCATACGGGTGCAGGCCCTGCACGCCCGCGCCGAGCTGGGCCTGGCCAGCGTCTACGCCAACCTGGAGGACAAGCCCCTGGCGCTGGAGCACCTGGACAAATACCGCCAGCTCCGCCCGGACTTCGCCGGCGTGGACTATATCCTGGCCTGGAACTACATGAATTTCAAGATGCACCGTGAGGCCGAGGAGGCGCTGATAGAGGCCCTGCGCAAGGACCCCTCCTTCACCGAGGCGCGCCTGCCGCTGGCCGGCATCTACGCCCGGCAGGGCAAGTTCAACGAGGCCTGGAACCAGTATTACCGGGTGCTCGACTACGCGCCGGGCCACCCCATCGCCTCCAAGATGATGAAGGTGCTGGAGGGCAAGCTTACCAAGCAGCCCGAGGAGATCCGCCCGCCGTTCAAGATAACCAAACCGCTGGTGATGGAGCCGCTGGACGCGCTGGAAAATCTTTCAGACTCGGTGAAGATCCGGGTGGGCATAGGCACCGGGGTCACCGGCAAACAGGGCGCCAACAACCTGCTGCTGTTCAGGTCTTACGAGGGCATAACCGTTACCGGCAAGGCCAGCGGCAAGAACTTCGCCAATATACCGCCCGACCAGATCTGGTACGCGCTCTACGAGGGCGGCGCGGTGGTGCTTAAGGACCCAAAGGGCATGGTCTATGGCCGCTTTACCGGCACGCTGCAGCTCAAGCCCGCGCGCAAGAACGGCTCGATAATTTTCGAGGCTTCCGCCAAGATAAAGAACCCGTGGTTCCGCGGCGCGGACCGGCAGTACCGCGGCTACATAGAACTCTCCCCCAACGGCACCCGCGGCATAAAAGCCGTAAACGTGATAGAGAGCGAGCTGTACCTGCTGGGCGTGGTGCCCAGCGAAGTGGCCCCGCAATGGCCCTACGAATCGCTCAAGGCCCAGGCCGTCATAGCCCGCACGCAGGTGCTTATCCGCCGCGCCCGCGGCGGCCAGCACAAGAAGGAAGGCTACCATCTCTGCGACGGCCAGCATTGCCAGGCCTACAAAGGCAAATCCAACGAGGCCAACACTACCAGCCGGGCCGTGGTGGATACCGAAGGCGAAATATTGACCTACCACGGCCGCCCCGCCTACACTTTCTTCCACTCCAACTGCGGCGGCTGGATCCAGGCCTCCAAAGAGGTCACCGGCTGGGGCGACTCGCCCTACCTGGTGACCAAGGCCGACGTGCACCCGGATAAACCCGAGGAACCCATGGACCCCTGGGACTGGCATTTGTGGCTGACCGGCAACCCGGCTGCCAACTGCAATTACCCCGGGCGCGTGCGCGCCTCGGAGTACCGCTGGATGAAGATCATCCGCCAGAAGGACATGACCTTCAGGATAAACAAAGATTACAGCGTCGGGGAGATCATCGACATCGTGCCGCTGCGGCGCAGCCCTTCCGGCAACGTCAACACGCTCCGTGTGGTGGGCAAAAAAAAGACCGTGACCGTGACCCGGGAGCACCTGATACGCAACCTGCTGGGATTCAGCTCGCTCAAGAGCACGCTGTTCGAGATAGAGATAAACCGCTTCAAGAACGGCCATGTGCGCAACTACTGGATCTACGGCGGCGGCTGGGGCCACGCCATCGGCCTCTGCCAGAGCGGCGCGGCGGGCCTGGCCGGCAAGTACGACCTGGACTACAAGGCCATAATGGAGTTCTACTTCCCCGGCACCAGCGTCCGCCACATCAAGTACGTAAAGAAAAAATGAGCGCAGAATACCGCACGCTGTCCGGGGTGCCGGACGAAGAGATCCTGGCCTGCTTCCTCGAGGCCTTCTCCGACTACCAGGTCCCGGTCAGGCTGACCCTGGAAGGCTTCCGCGACAATAACGCGCTCCGTGGCTTCGACCCGGCCGTCTCCACCGGGGCTTTCGACGACGGGCGCCTGGTGGGTTTCGTCCTCAACGGCCGCGGGGAGTGGAGCGGCCTGCCGACGGCCTACGACCTGGGCACCGGCGTGATCCCCGAACGCCGCGGCTACGGCCTGGCCGGGGCGCTGGCGGCTGAAAGTTTCTCCCTGCTCAGGCGCGCCGGCCTGGCGCAATACCTGCTGGAGGTCATAAAGACCAACGCCCCGGCGCTGAACTTGTACAGGAAGAAAGGCTTTACCATAACGCGCGAGTTCGACTGCTTCAAGGGGAGCCGCGCCGCCCTGGCGGAAAGCCAGGCGCCGGCCGGGGTTGAACTGCGCCCGCTGGAGCGGGCAGAGCTTAAGGAGGGAGCGGCTTTCCGCGACTGGGCGCCCTCCTGGCAGAATTCCGACGACGCGCTGTTGCGCTACCCGGGGGAGCTGACGCTGCTCGGCGTCTTCCTGGACGGCGCGCTGGCCGGCTGCGGGGCGATAAAGCCCAACGGCGACATTCCCCAGCTGGCCGTCGCCAAAGACTTCAGGCGGCGCGGCCTGGGCTCCCTGCTGCTGCGGGGACTCGCGGCCGCCCTGCCGCCGGACTGCGACAGGATGACCTGCCTGAACGTGGAGAGCGCCGACGACGCGGCCGTCAGCTTCTTTAAAAAGCACGGCCTGCAAACTTTCGCCGGCCAGTACGAGATGCTCAAACCCCTCTAAAAAGCTCAAATAAAAAGCCCCGCCGGAGCGGGGCTTTTCTTTTACGGCCGCGCGGTTTAGAACCGGTAGCCGTACATCAGCCGTATTTCCATCAGCCTGTCCCCCATCCCGCCGTCGTCGGGGTCCTCCTCCAGGCGCCGGACGGAGGCGTCCAGCGTATAGTGCTCGCCCTTCAGGCCGACGCCGCCCCCCATTACATTGTAGAGCGTCTCGCTGTTCCCCATGTTGCCGCTGGTATCCAACTCCAGCCGCTGGAAAGAGGCGCGCAGGGCCAGGCCGGGCAGCAGCCACACCTCGGCGCCGGCCGTGGCGGTATTGGCCTTTATCTCGCTGGCGCTGGCAAGGGCGCCGTTAAGATGCTGGTCGTACTCCATGACAACGTCCTTGATCTCCGCGCCCAGCAGGAGGCGGCCGCCGAAAGGCCGCAGCACGGCGCCCAGGGCCTTGGAGATATTGTTGACCTCGGCCGAGGCAGAAATGCCGGGGCCGCTATACCCGGGGTCCATGAAGAGTTTTTCGGCGCTGGCCGCTATGGTGAGCGGGAACGCCTCAAAAGCCCACTCGGCCCTCGCGCCGAGCTCGTTATTGTTACCCTCGAAGTCGTAGGTGTTGCCGCCGCCCTCAAGTTCTCCGGACAGCTTGGCCACGGAAGCCCGCAGGGCGGCCCGCAGCCCGCCAAAAGGCTTTATCAAGGCCTGCGCCCCCAGCAGGGGGCCACTGCGCGTCTCCTCAAAAGTAGCGTTCCTGGTGCCGCGGTCCACATAATCGGCGGTAGCGCCCAGCTCGAAGATCCCGGCGCTCACCGCCAGCGCGCCGCCGGCGGCGTTATTGGCATACTCCTGGTCGTTGTCGGTATACTCCCGCTTGTTGAAATTGCCGTGCAGGCCCAGCCTGACGTTTTCCGCGCCGAAAGCCAGGCCGGCCCCGGCGCCGGTCTCGTTGTAAGTTTCGCTGGCGCCGGAAGCCACGGTCTTCTCATCCTGGCCGAAGCGGGAGAGCTCCGCCTCGAAAGAGCCGAAACGGCCGTAGGCGCCCAGCCTGTCGCCGGGATAATCCTCGTCGTTGGTGTTGCCGGTGTAGCCGTCCCCGGAGAGTTTGCCGTACTCCGCCTTTACCCGGGAGGCGCCCTTGCGCAGGTCGGCGCGGTTGTCGCCCCAGCCTTCCAGCGTCAGCTCGTCGGCGGGGTCGCCCACGGCTATGGACATCTGCAGGGCGTCCAGCCGGGCGCTGGAAAAGCGCTCGGTGCGGTCCCGGTACGGGCGCACCAGGCGCTGAAAAGCGTTGCCCTTCGTCAGGGGCGCGCCCACCACGATCATCTCCATCAATTGGTACGTCTGCGCCCCGGCGTCGGCGGCGGCGAAACAGCAGGCCAGCGCTAAAAGGCTTATTGTTTTCTTCATCTATCCCCCCCACTTCTGAATATCGGACAAAGGTCCGTCCGCAAATTATATTACATTCCGCCAGGGAAATGCTCCCGGGTCGGGCCGCGGGGCCCAGGCGGCTGACGGGCCCTTGGGCCCTTGTGGAAAGGGCCGCCGGATAATACAATGTATTACGCTGTTTTGGCGGCGTATTGCGCTCAATCAGGGAGTAAAAGGACGAAACAATGGTCAAATTGAAAGATCTCTTAGGAGCCGCGCTCGCGGCGGCGCTCATCTCCCCGGCCGCGGCCCGGCCGGCAGCGGATTTCACGCAGGGCTTCGAACTTGGAGCCTTTATGGAAGCGGCGCCCCCCGCGCCCGAAGCCAGCCCGGCCAAGCTGGACTTCTTCAATAAACTGCGCGCCACCAAGGGCTGCAAATTCGTCTCGTTCCGGGCCGGGGCCCCGGCAGTCTCCTCCCCGGTCACCCTTACGAGCCACGTCTTCGAGACGGTCTGCGAAGACTACCAGGACGGCCGGCATTGCTACGAAAAACTCCTGCGCAGGGAGACCCGGAAAGTCACAGTTGAGCTTACCGGAGAAAGAACCCCGCTGCCCTGGGAGCGGGAGGTCTTCGGCTTATGCCTGGAGGATACCACGCTGACGGTAGAGGTGGCGGAGGCCTCGCATGACTACAAGATTATAAAGAAGCCCGGGCGCCCGGTATACCGCGTGGAAGCCCTGGCGCAGGGGAAGATAGCGGAAAACCCCGACCCCTCCGGGATAACGGCCCGGCTCTGGGAGCTGCCCGCCGGAGGGGAGGCGCCGGTACTGGAGCTCAAGGACAAGTGGGCGGAGTTTTACAGGGGGCTACCGGGAGCCGAGCGCACCGTCATTAAATTTACGCTCAAGCAGGACAACCCGCACTGGTTCGACGGCGTGATCCTGGAAAAAGAACTGGAGCTGGAGCCGGCGGAGCTGTACCGGCTGGACTTCTCCGCCCTGGCCGCGGAATTCAGGCGCCCGCTGGAAGCCGGCCGGCAGTACTACGTAAGATGGGGCTTCTCCCGCAAAGGAAGCGTTTCAAAAGGCTCCTTCGTCAACGGCGGCGAGACCACCCGGCTGGTCTTCCCCCCGCGCTAACGGCCACGGCCGACAAAAAACCCCGCGGCGGTCCGCGGGGCTTTTTTACGGGAGGCCGGGGCCGCCTATTTTATTTCCCAGGCGTCGGGGCCGGCGAGCAGGGTTTCCAGCTCGTGCTCCTTGGTGTCGCCGATATGCCTGACCTGCTCGTAATACAGCTCCTCGAAGGACGGCTTGTCGGTGGAGCGGAAAACGCCCACCGGCACAGGGAACTCCGGCTGGGAGAAGCCGCTGATCAGGTAGGCCATCTCGGCGTTGGCCTCGTCGTAGACGGCGATATCGGCCGGCGGCAGGCCGGGCTCGAAAGAAACCACCTCGGGCCTGAAGTTCTTGAACACTATGCCCCTGTCCTTCCTGGTCCCGAACACCAGCGGCTTGCCGTGCTCCACGCGCAGCAGCACGTCCTCGCGGGTGGCCGGGTCCTTGAGCGGGTCGAACTCCTTGTCGGAGAACGGCACGCATTTCTGGAAGATCTCCACGAAAGTGGTGCCGTTATGCCTGGCGGCGCGCTCCAGGATGGCCGTGGTGCCGGGGATATCGTTGTCCAGGCCGCGCGCGACGAAGGTGCAGTCCAGGCCCACCGCGAAGCGGGCCGGGTTGAACGGGTAATCGATAGAGCCCGCCGGCGTGCTCTTGGTCTTGGTGCCGGGCTGGGTGGTGGGCGAGGCTTGGCCCTTGGTGAGCGCGTAGATGCGGTTGTTGAACAGCACGATCTTGAGGCCGATGTTGCGGCGGATGGCGTGCATCATGTGGTTGCCGCCGATAGACAGGCCGTCGCCGTCGCCGGTGATCACCCAGACCGCCAGGTCCGGGTTGGAGAGCTTCACGCCGGAGGCCACCGCGGCCGCGCGGCCGTGGATGGAGTGAAAGCCGTAGGTGTTGACGTAATACGGGAAGCGGCTGGAGCAGCCGATGCCGGAGATGACCGCGTACTTCTCGTGCGGCAGGCCCATCCCGGCGAACACTTTCTGCATCATGTTCAGGATGGCGAAGTCCCCGCAGCCGGGGCACCACTTCACGGGCAGACCGGAGGAAAAATCCTTGGCTGTAAGTTTGAGTTCCATATTAGTTCCCCAGGACCTCCCTTATTTTGGCCAGTATCTCGTCGGCGTTGAGCGGCTGTCCCTGCACCTTGTTGAGGCCCACCGGGTCGGCCAGATACTCCGAGCGCAAGAGCAGGCGCAGCTGGCCCGTGTTCTCCTCCGGCACCAGCACCCGGCGGAAGCGTTTAAGCAGGGCGCCCAGGTCCGGCGGCAGCGGCCAGAGGTTGCGGATATGCGCCGAGGAGACGGTCAGGCCGGCCTTGCGGGCCTCGCCCATGGCCTCGGTGATGGCGCCGTAGGTGGAGCCCCAGCCCAGCACCAGCAGGTCCCCGGCCTCGGGGCCGTGGACCCTGGTCGGCGGGATCTCGCGCGCTATGCCGGCTATCTTGGCGGCGCGGATATCGGTCATCTTCTGGTGGTTCTCGGGATCGTAGCTGATGGCGCCGGTGCCCTCGGCCTTCTCCAGGCCGCCGATGCGGTGCTCGTAGCCTTTCAGCCCGGGCCAGGCCCAGGGGCGCGCCAGCGTAGCCGCGTCGCGCTGGTAGGGCTTGAACTCCTCCGGCGCCGGCAGGGGCGCCACTTCGAACTTGGGCAGCTCGGAAAGCTTGGGAATGCGAAACGGCTCCGAGCCGTTGGACAGGTAGGAGTTGGAGAGCACGATCACCGGCGTCATGTACTTGACGGCCAGGCGGGCGGCCTCGAGCGTGGTATTAAAACAGTCGGCCGGGCTGGAGGCGGCCAGCACCGCCAGCGGGCTCTCGCCGTGGCGGCCGAACACGGCCTGCAGCAGGTCGCTCTGCTCGGTCTTGGTCGGCAGGCCGGTGGAGGGGCCGCCGCGCTGCACGTTTATGATGACCATGGGCAGCTCGGTTATCACCCCGAGGCCGATCGCCTCTATCTTGAGCGACAGGCCGGGGCCGCTGGTGCCGGTGGCGGCCAGCTCCCCGCCGAAGGCGGCGCCCACGGTGGCGCACATGGCCGCGATCTCGTCCTCGGCCTGGAACACCACCACGTCGTTGGCACGGTGCTTGGAGAGGGTGTGCAGGATTTCGGAAGCCGGGGTGATGGGGTAGGAGCCGTAGAAAAGTTTTTTCTTGAGCAGCTTGGCCGCGGTGATCAGCGCATAGGCGGCGGCCTCGTTGCCGGTCAGGTTGCGGTACTTGCCGGGGGCGACGGCGCTTTTTTTGGTCTGGAAGCGCGCGTCGAACAGCTCGGTGGTCTCGGCGTAGTCGTAGCCGGCCTCGAGCGCTTTCCCGTTGGCGGCGGCCAGGCCCGGGAACTTGCCGAACTTGGCGTTGATGCGCTCTTTTGTGGGGCCCAGCGGCAGGCCGTACATCCAGAACAGGATGCCCAGCATGTAGAAATTCTTGCACTTGAGGACCTGCGGCTTCTGCAGGCCGGAGTCCTTGAGCGCGTTCTCGGTCAGCGCGGTGGCGGGCACGGCGATGACGCGGTAGTTGGCCAGCGAGCCGTCCTCGAGCGGGTTGGTTTTGTAGCCGGCCTTGTCCAACGCTGCCTGCGCGAAGGCGTCGGCGTTGGCGATGATGACGGAGCCCTTGTCGAGGTTCTTCAGGTTGACGGCCAGGGCGGCGGGGTTGAGCACCACCAGCACGTTGGGCTTGTTGCCGGGCGTCATGACGGAATCGTCGCCGAAGGAGATCTGGAAGCCGCTGACCCCGGCCAGGGAGCCGGCGGGGGCGCGGATCTCGGCCGGGTAGTCGGGCAGGGTGCTGAGGTCGTTGCCGGCCACGGCCGTGGCGTTGGCGAACTGGCTGCCCACCAGCTGGATGCCGTCGCCCGAGTCGCCGGCGAAGCGCACCGTAACCGAGCTGAGCTCGCTGACATTCACGTTTTTTTCTTTTCCGTGTTCGCTCATTTCCGCACCTCTGGGGCCGCGCCGGAGACGCGGCGGAAGGGGCCGGAAAGGCCCCTTTTTTTCGGCTTTACCTTGATGCCAAAATTATACTACAAATTGTCTTATAATGATTCAGCCGCCGCCCGCGGGCGCGGCCCCCGGTTTTTGGAGGATTTTAATGAAGCTTCTCGAATATGAAGGCAAGGAAGTTTTTGAGCGTTACGGCATCCCCATGCTGCCCCGCTGCGGCGTGATCAGGATCGGCGACAGCATGGACGGGCTCGTTATAGACGGCGCCGGCCCCTGGGTGGTGAAGGCGCAGGTGCTGGCCGGCGGCCGCGGCAAGGCCGGCGGCGTAAAGCTGGCCAAGACCGCCGCCGAAGCGCGCGAGCTGGCCGGGCAGATGCTGGGCATGAAGATCGTCACCCACCAGACGCAGGGCAAGGCCCTGACGGTGGAAGAGGTGCTGGTGGAGCACGCGGCCGCCATAGACCGGGAGATCTATATCTCGGTGGTGCTCGACCGCAAGGCCGGCTGCCCCGCCATCATAGCCTCGGCCGAGGGCGGCATGAGCATAGAGGAGCTGGCCGCCACCCAGCCGGAAAAGATCCTGAAGGTGGCGGTGGACGCGGAGGCCGGGCTGCTGGACTTCCAGGCGCGCCAGCTGGCCTTCGACCTGCGCATCCCCCAGAAAAATTTCTGCGAGTTCACCGCTTTCGCCCGCCAGCTGGTGAAGTGCTTTGTCGAGATGGACGCCAGCCTGGTGGAGGTGAACCCCCTTATAATTTCCAGGGACGGCCGCCTGCTGGCGATAGATTCCAAGATAGTCACCGATGACAACGCGCTGTTCCGCCATAAGGACCAGGCGGCAAAACCGGACCACGAGGCTTCGGAGATAGAGAAAGAAGCAAAGGCCATCGGCATCAACTATATCGGCCTCGACGGCGACATCGGCTGCATGGTCAACGGCGCGGGCCTGGCCATGGCCACGCTCGACACCGTAAAGATGGCCGGCGGCGACGCGGCCAACTTCCTGGACGTGGGCGGCGGCGCCAACGTGGACCAGGTCACGAAGGCCTTCCAGATCATCCTCAAGGACCCCAAGGTGAAGGCCGTGCTGGTCAACATTTTCGGCGGCATCATGAAGTGCGACAATATCGCCGCCGGCGTGGTGGAGGCCTCCAAGAAAGTGAGCATCAAAGTGCCGCTGATAGTGCGGCTCGAAGGCACCAACGTAAAGGAAGGCAAAGAGATCCTGGCGAAATCCGGCCTCAAGCTGGAGCAGGCCGACTCGCTGTGGGAAGCCGCGCAGAAGGCCGTGGCCGCGGCACGGAAATAATTTTCACGGAGAACCTATGTCCATACTTTTGAACAAGAAGACCAAACTGCTGGTACACGGCTTCACGGGGGCGCAGGGCTCTTTCCACGCCCAGCAGTGCATCGATTACGGCTCCAAAGTGGTAGGCGGGGTCACGCCCGGCAAGGGCGGCACGTCGCACCTCGGCCTGCCGGTGTTCAACACCGCCAAGGACGCCGTAAAAGCCACCGGGGCCAACGCCTCCCTGATCTTCGTGCCGCCGCCCTACGCGGCCGACTCCATCCTGGAAGCCGCCGACGCCGGCGTCTCCGTGATCATCTGCATCACCGAGGGCATCCCCGTGATGGACATGGTGAGGGTAAAAAAGCGCCTCGCGGCGGTCAACGCCTGCGGCCCCCGGGTCACGCTGGTGGGGCCCAACTGTCCCGGCGTCATCACCCCGGGCGAGTGCAAGGCCGGCATCATGCCCGGCTATATCCACAAGAAGGGCTCCGTGGGCGTGGTGTCGCGCTCCGGCACGCTTACCTACGAGGCCGTCTGGCAGGTCACCTCGCAGGGGCTGGGCCAGAGTTCGGTGGTGGGCATAGGCGGCGACCCGGTGCAGGGCATGAATTTCGTGGACGCGCTGCGGCTGTTCCAGGCCGACCCGGCTACCAAGGCCGTCATCATGATAGGCGAGATCGGCGGCGCGGCCGAAGAGGACGCGGCCCGCTACATAAAGAAAGAGATGACCAAGCCGGTGTTCTGCTTCGTGGCGGGCAAGACGGCCCCCCCCGGCCGCCGCATGGGCCACGCCGGGGCCATAGTGGAGGGGAACGCTGGCACGCACGCCTCCAAGGTGGAGGCCCTTAAGAAGGCCGGCGCCACCGTGGTGGACAATCTTTCGGAGATAGGCGCGGCCGTGGCCAGGCGCCTGAAACCGTCCAAGGCAAAGGCCGCGCGGAAATAGTAGAATAAGGGTAGCGGACGGACCGGAACGAGAGCATGATAAAGCGCTATAAAATAGACAACCACCAGATAAAGCAGGTCGAGGCCGAAACCCCCGATATCTGGGTGGTCGTCAGCCCCACCGACGACGAGAAAAAGTGGCTGACCGAGCAGTTCAACCTCGACGAGCACAACTTCACTTCCGCCTTCGACCCCGAAGAGCCCGCCCGCATGGAGTTCGAACCGGACCACCTTGCGCTCATCTTCAAGCGGCCCAAGAACTATTCCTCCAAAGATCACTTCATGTTCAAGGTCTCCTCGATGGGCCTGTTCCTGTTCAAGGACAAGCTCATCCTGGCGCTGTCCGAGGACATCAACATGTTCTCCGGCAAGTACTTCAAGCAGGTCGCCGGCATCCGCGAGGTGTTCCTCAAGCTCATCTACAATTCCATTTTCCATTTCATGGAGCATCTCAAGGTCATCAACATGATCGCCGACGAGATAGAGAGCAAGATCACCCACTCGATGGAGAACCGCCACCTGCTCAACCTCTTCACCCTGGAGAAGAGCCTGGTCTATTACCTCAACGCCATCAACGCCAACTCCTACGTGATCGACCGCCTCAAGCACAACACGGAAAAAATGGAGCTCACGCAGAAGAGCATAGAGTTCCTCGACGACATCATCATCGAGAACAACCAGTGCTACCGCCAGGCCGAGATCTATTCCAACATCTTCTCCTCGCTGGTCGGCGCGCGCGCCTCCATCGTGGCCAACAACCTCAACATCCTGATGAAGAACCTCAACGCCATCGTCATCGCCGTGGCGGTGCCCAGCTTCTTCGCCGGGGTAGGCGGCATGTCCGAGCTGAAGTCCATCATAGGCGTGCAGCACACCGCCCTGGCCTACGCGCTGTTCCTGACCGCGATGCTGGGCCTCGGCGCGTCCACGTTCATCCTCATCAAGCGCCTCGAAAAGCATTAAGCCCTCCGCGCCGGCGCGGGGCAGTCTCCCGCCCGCCTCTATTATGCCCAAACTGTTCATCGTTTCTTTAGGCTGCCCGAAGAATCTTTCCGACGCCGAGGTGATGGCGGGCGAGCTGGCCGCGGCCGGCTGGGAGATCACTCCCGACGAGGCCGGCGCCGACGCGGCGCTGGTAAACACCTGCGCCTTCCTGGGCTCGGCCGTGGAGGAGTCGGAGGGCGAGATAAAGCGCCTGCTGCGCCTGAAGGCGCGGGGCAAGCTCGCCAAGGTGATGGTAGCCGGCTGCCTCGTCGAGAGGGAGAAGGAAGGGCTTCTGGCGCGCTTCCCGGACCTGGACGCCCTGGTGGGCATACACGCCCTGGCCAAGGCGGCCAAAGCCATAGAAGAAGGCCGCAACTATATCCTGCCCGCCGAAGGCCCCCTGGCCTCGCCGCGCATAAAGGCGCGGCTGACGGCCCGCCACAGCGCCTACCTCAAGATCGCCGACGGCTGCGACAACCGCTGCGCCTACTGCCTTATCCCCTCCATCCGCGGGAATTTCCGGTCCAAGCCCGTGGAGGCCCTGGCCGAGGAGGCGCGCGGCCTGGCGGAGAGCGGGGCCGTGGAGATCTCCCTGATAGCGCAGGACACCACCTCCTACGGGGCGGACATCTACGGCCGCCCCCGCCTGGCGTGGCTGCTCAACACGCTGCTGCAGATAAAAAGCGTGAAGTGGTGGCGGCTGATGTACGTGTACCCCGAGCGCCTCAGCAGCGAGGTGATAGAGGTAATGCGGGCCAACAAGAGCATAGTCCGCTACCTGGACATGCCGCTGCAGCACGTCTCGGACCGCATCCTCAAGCGCATGAACCGCTCCTCCACGGAAAAATCCATCAAGAACAAGATAGCGGAACTGCGCCGCGCCATGCCGGACATCGCCCTCCGCACCAATTTCATAGTCGGCTTTCCCGGGGAGACCCAGGAGGATTTCAACCGGCTGCTGGGCTTCGTCAAGAAGGCGCGCCTGGACGGCGTGGGCGTGTTTAAATATTCCAGGGAGCCGGGCACCCCGGCGGCGGGTTTCCCCGGGCAGGTCCCGGAGGACGTGAAAGAAGAGCGGGCGGGGGCGCTGATCCAGGCCCAGAGCCGCGTGCTGGACGCCATCAACCTGGAACTGAAGGGCAAGAAATTCGACGTGCTGATGGATTCCCCCGTTTTCGGCCGCACCTACCGCGACGCGCCGGAGATAGACGGCAGGGTGGAAGTGGAAGCCCCGGAGGGCCAGACGCTGAAGGCAGGGGACATGGTAAAGACAAAACTGGTGGGCGCGGTAGGCTACCTGCGCAAGGCTAAAGCCGTCCGGCTGGCCTAGTAAAGACCTTTCTCTATAAGCTCGTCGTCGTCCATTCCGAAATAGTGGGCGATCTCGTGCATCACCACGTGGCGGATCTGCGCTTCCACCCGGCCGTCCCCGCCTGCGGCCTTCTCGATATTCTTCATGAACAGCGTGATCTTGTCCGGCATGGCGCCGCTGTACCAGGTGCCGCGCTCGGTATTAGGCACGCCCTCGTAGAGCCCGAGCAGTCCCGCGCCGAAGCGGCGGGCCTGCGCCCTGCTGGGCGCGGCCTGCACCGTCAGGATCACGTTGTCCAGGCGCGCGCGGAACTGGCGCGGCAGACGCCTGAGCGCCTTGGCCGCGAGCACCTCGAATTCTTCTATGGTCATGAGGCAGGCCCCCGCCCGCTACTTGGAGATAAAATAGATGCCGCCGGTAAGCAGCAGCGTGCCGAACAGCTTGTTGACGGTAAAGCTCTCACCGAGGAACAGCACCGCCATCACGAAGGTGACGAACGGGTAGGTGGAGGAAAGCGGCACGATCTTCATGGCCTCGCCGCCGGAAAGCGCCTTCAGGTAGAAGAAGACGCCGGCCATGGAAACCACCGCGCTAGAGATAACGAAGATAGGGCCCAGCTTGTCGGAGCCCAGCAGCGCCTGCTTGGTCTGGTCGTACTTCCAGAGCACCAGCGGAACGAAGAGGAAGATCATGAACAGCGTCCGCACGTAGAAAGCGCCGGACGGGTCCATGTGCTTGAGGCAGGCCTTGTCGAAGAAGGCGCCGAGGCCCCAGCCGAGGATGGCGAGCAGGAGGAAAATGACGGTGGAGAGTTCCATGCTTTTTACGGCGGGGGCATCTGCCCCGGCAGCTCCCGGGCTGCGAAGGGCTGCTTCAGGTAGATCGAGATAGCCTCGGAGAAGCCCCATTCGTCCTTGTAGGTCTTCGCCTCTTTATAATACCCCAGCGCTTTGGCGCGCAGGCCTTTCAGGTCGTGCACGTTGCCGAGCCTCACTATGGCCCAGACGCCCCAGCGGGCGGGATGGGCCTTGGGGTCCTCTTTGAGGGTCGCGGCGGCGCGGCCGAAATAGTCGGCGGCCTCGTCGTATTTGTTTTCCACCAGGTAGGTGGTCCCGATGGCGGTCAGCACGCGCGGCAGGTAGCGCCGGCGGTAGGCGGGCTTGCCTTCGTTGACGGCGGCCAGGTAGGCCAGCGCCTCCTTCCTGGACTCCCCGTACTGCCTGTCCTCGTAAAGGGACACGATCTCCACAAAATGCATCTGCGGGTGGTTGTGATAGACGGCGCGCAGTTCCTTGGACCATTTCACGGCCAGCTTCGAATTTACATACGGGCTGCCGGTGGTGGTGTAGATCTCTATCAGCAGCAGCTTGGCCGCGAGCGCGTTAAAATAGCCCTTCTCCTTGCACAGGGTCAGCATCTCTATGCCCTTGGCCGCGTCGCCCTTCATCAGGATGCTGGCCAGCACCTTGATGGCGCCGTGCAGCGTGCCGGCGTAGTACTCGTACATGCCGAGGCCCAGGTAGGCGTCGTAGAGCTCCGGCTCTATCTTGAGCGAGCGGTGCATGTAGGCCAGCGCCTTGCGGCCGTCGAAATAGGCTTTTATCCAGCGGTGCTGCAGCACGGCCAGGCGCGCGCGCAGGCCGTACAGGCCGCCGAGGCACAGGTTGGCGTTGGCGTCGCCCGGGTGCTTCTTCAGCCAGGCCTTGCCGGTGTCGATGGCACGGTCGGTCATGGCCTCGTACTCTTTCTCAAGCTTGGGGTCGGACTCGTCCTCTAGGTATTCCAGGGTGGCCCACTTGGCCATCGCCAGGCCGAAATGGGGATACGGGTGCTCGGGGTATTTCTCCAGGGCCGCGGAAAAATTCTTTACGGCCTCGGGGATGTCCACGGCGTAAATGGCTTCGATGCCTTTTTTAGACAGCAGCCGGAGCTCTTCAGGCAGCGGCTCGCTCTTGGGCGTCGCGGCTTGCGCGGCGGCGGCGCAGAAAAAGAGCAGCGCCGGCAGCAGTAGTTTCTTCATAATTTTATTACGTCGGCCCCCATGAATTTGCGCAGGGCTTCGGGCACCAGCACCGAGCCGTCGGCCTGTTGGAACTGCTCCAGCAGGGCCGGGAACAGCCGGCTGGTGGCCAGGCAGGAGCCGTTGAGGGTGTGGACGAACTCGTTCTTGCCGGTGGCGGCGCGCTTGAAGCGCATGTTGCCGCGCCGGGCCTGGTAGTCGTGCGCGTTGGAGACCGAGCTGACCTCTTTGTAGCCCTTCATGCTGGGGATCCAGACTTCTATATCGTAGGTGCGCGCCATCGAGGCGCTGCAGTCTTTGGCGGCCAGCTTTACCAGGCGGTAGTGCAGGCCCAGCCGCTGCATGACGGCTTCCACGTGCCCGACCATCTCGTCGAAGGCGGCCTGCGACTCCTCGGGCTTGGCGAACTGGATAAGCTCCACCTTGTTGAACTGGTGGCCGCGGATCATGCCGCGCTCGTTGGCGCCGTAGCCGCCGGCTTCCTTGCGGTAGCAGGGGCTGTAGGCGAAATATTTTTTCGGCAGCTCGTCCTCTTTCAGGATCTCGTCGCGGTGCAGGCTGACCAGCGCGGTCTCGGAGGTCGGCAGCAGGAACTGCGTCTTCTCCTCGGCGCCGGCGAGCAGGAACACGTCGTCCTTGAACTTGGGGAACTGGCCCGCGGTGTAGCCGCACTCATAGTTGAGGATGTGCGGCGGCAGCGTGAAGGAGTAGCCGTTGGCCAGGTGCGTCTCCACAAAAAGGTTCATCAGCGCCCATTCCAGGCGCGCGCCCAGGTCGCGGTAAAGCCAGAAGCCCGTGCCGCCCAGCTTTACGCCGCGCTCGTAGTCCACCAGGCCGAGGTCCTTGCAAAGCGCCAGGTGGTCCTTGGCCGCAAAGCCGAACTCCGGCTTTTTGCCCCACTCGCGCAGGATGGCGTTGTTCTCCTTGCCGCCCGCCACCACGTCTTCGGCGGGCAGATTGGGCAGCCCGGCCATAAGTTTGGCCAGCTCCGCTTCCACGGCGGAGGCTTCGGCGTCCAGCGCCTTCACCTTCGCTGAAATTTCCTTCATCTCGGCGAAGACCGCCTGCTGGGCCGCCTGGTCGAGCTTTTTGACGGTAGCCGAGGCGGCGTTCTTCTTCATCTTGAGGCCGTCCGCCTCCACAATAAGGTCCCTTCTTTTGCGGTCGAGGGCGAGCACCGGCTCCAGGTCCACGGAGTCGAGCCTTTTAAGCAGGGCGCGCCTGACTTTTTCGGCGTCGGTCCTGATGAGATTGATGTCAAGCATGGGGGCTCCGGGGAGTTTACGGTTTAATTTCGATGACCGCCTCGCGCATTATCTGGGCGGGTTCGTCGCCCTGGCGCGGGCCGACCATGACTTCCATTTTAAGGGCCAGCGGCGTGAAGCCGCTGCTGCGCAGCTTGCGCAGCTGGGTCTGCAGTTCGAAGTGGATGACCCTGGCCTGCTTTTCGGCCGAAGGGTTTATCTTGGTGACGCGCACTTCCTCCACGTAGAAAGGCACGCCCCAGAAGGCTTTTTCGGGCGCGTCGCCCTTCCTGAGCAGGCGCAGACTGACCGCGTAGCGCAGCACCACGCCCTCCACGGCCTTGGCCGCGGGGTTGCGCAGCGTGACTATGGCGCGCAGACGGTCCTGGAAATTGACGTCGGGGGAGGCCCGCAGCTCCGACACGCGGGCGAAGGGCGCCCGGGTCTTGCCGTTGAGGCGGGACAGCTCCCAATCCACTCCTACTATCTCCGTCTGGGCGTAAGCGGCGGCGGCGCTGATCAGCGCGGCGCCGGCTAAAAGAGCGGACAGGCAGGCGGTTTTCATCGGTGATGTCTCCTAGTAGGGTTCGGAGGCGCCGGTAAGCGCTTTCTCCATGCTTTCGGGTATCAGGACCAGCACTTCGCTGCGGGTAACGGATTTGTCGAAATCCAGGTCGAGCGCCACGGTCACCAGGCGGTGCGGCTTTTCGGAGCCCAGGGAAGTCCAGAGGGCCTCTAGGAGGAACCGGGGCTCGCCCTGCACGCATTTCGGCGCCGACGGCAGGAAGGCGCGCTTGAGGGCGTTGGAAAGAGAACTGACGATGGAATTGAGGATGATGTTGCCGAGCTCGGAGAGCAGCAGCTCCTGGGCCTGACTGAGGCTGGGCAGCTTGGAGAAGGAGAAACCGAGAAAGCCGCGCGAGATGGTGTCTATATCCTCCGGCCTGAAGACGATCATGGCCGTGAACGGGTGCTCGCCGGCTATCTCGAAGTAGACGGCGGCGCCGGGCCCGCGCTCCGAGGCGTGGTCCTTTATGGTCTCTTCCATGCTGCGCGTAGATACGCGCACGTCGGAAACCGACCACTTGCCCGCGGAGATGCGCGACAGCTTGACCGCGCATTTCTCGAGGCTGAGCAGGGCTATGCTTTCAAGTATCCGGCTGGCTTTTGCGTCCATATTCAGGCTAGGTCTTTCATCAGCGCCTTGAAGTCTTCGAACGAGAACGGCTTGCGCAGGATGGCGTTCACGCCTTTGTCGGCCAGGCGCCGGTCTATCTCGTCCTGTTCCACCGCGGTCACCACTACCACGCGCGCGGCCGGGTCCACCGCCCGCAGGTCCTCCAGGATCTCCACCCCCGACTTGCCGGGCAGGATCAGGTCCAGGAACACCACGTCGGGCCTCAGCTCCGTGAAGAACTTCACCGCGCTGGGCCCGTCCTCGGCCTCGGCCACCACTTCATGCCCCAGCTTATCCAGCAGGGACTTTATGGTGAACCGGGTAAGGGCGTTATCTTCTACGAGCAGAACTCTCATAAACTCTCCCCCTATTTACCGCTGGTAGCGCGCCCGGCCGGACCCCCGCCCGCCGGACGCGTTCCGCTTTCAGTTCTTCAGCCGCAGCAGCAGGCGCACTCGTTCTTGGGCGCGCCGGCGGCCTTCTTGGCCAGCATGGCGGCCGCGTTGGTCTTTTCCCAGGCGAAACCGGCCCGGCCGAAATGGCCATAGGCGGCGGTCTTGCGGTACACGGGCGAGCGCAGGCTCAGCGTCTTTATGATGCCGCGGGGCGTCAGGTCGAAGCTGGCGCGCACGATCTTGGACAGCTTCTCGTCGGCTATCTTGCCGGTGCCGTGGGTGTCCACGTACAGGCCGACGGGCTCGGCCACGCCGATGGCGTAGGCCAGCTGCACGGTCACTTCGTGGGCCAGCTTGGCCGCCACGATGTTCTTGGCGATATAGCGGGCCATGTAGGCCGCGGAGCGGTCCACCTTGGTGCAGTCCTTGCCGGAGAACGCGCCGCCGCCGTGCGGGGCCACGCCGCCGTAGGTATCCACTATGATCTTGCGGCCGGTCACGCCGGCGTCCGACTGCGGGCCGCCGACGACGAACTTGCCGGTGGGGTTGATGTAGATCTTGGTGTTCTTGTCGATGAGCTTCTTGTCTATCACCGGGGTGATGACGGCGTCGATGATCTCCTTGCGGGACTTCTCGGTGATCTGGTGGCCGGTCTTGTCGAGGATCTCCACGGTGTGCTGCGAGGAGACCACGATGGTCTCTATGCGGGTGGGCACGCCGTCGTTGTACTCCACGGTCACCTGGCTCTTGCCGTCGGGGCCGAGGTAGGGGAGGATGTTCTTCTTGCGCACTTCGGCCAGGCGCATGGAGAGGCGCTGGGCCAGCTGCAGGGGCAGGGGCATCAGCTCCGGGGTCTCGTCGGAAGCGTAGCCGACCATCAGGCCCTGGTCGCCGGCGCCGCCGGTGTCCACGCCCTGGGCGATGTCGGGGCTCTGGCGGCCGATCACGTTGATCACCGCGCAGGTCTCGTAGTTGAAGCCGTACTTGGAATGGGTGTAGCCGATGTCTTTGACGACTTTGCGGACCAGCTCGTCCACGTCGACATAGGTCTTGGTGGTGATCTCGCCGCCCACGACCACCATGCCGCGGGTGATGAAGGTCTCGCAGGCGACGCGGCCGGCGGGGTCCTTCCTCATTATCTCGTCAAGCACCGCGTCCGAAATCTGGTCGCAGACCTTGTCGGGGTGACCCTCGGTCACCGATTCTGAGCTGACATACCTTTTACCCTTGAAGTTCATGTTCTTCCTCCTGTTATTTACCCAAAATTATACAAACTTAGCCCGCCCGGGCTTATTTATGCTCCACCAGCTTGAAGGCCAGGTCCAGGAACTTCCTGGTGTTCTCCTGGGAATCCGTCTCCGCGTAGGTGCGCAGCAGCGGCTCGGTGCCCGACGGGCGCATGAGCACCCACCAGTCGTTGTCCAGCACGATCTTGAGGCCGTCTATGGTGTTGGTCTCGGTGATCTTGTGGCCGAGCAGGATCTTCGGCAGCTTCTTCTTGATCTTCACCGCGAAGGAGTGCTTGTTGGGGATGGCCTTCTCCAGGGTGAAATCGCGGCGGATGAAGCAGGACTTGCCGTACTTCTTCTCTATCTCGGCGTACAGGGCCGAGACCGTCTTGCCGGTCTTCACCACCATCTCCATCACGAACAGCGCCGTCAGCGCGCCGTCGCGCTCCGGCAGGTTGCCCTTCCAGGCGTAGCCGCCGGATTCCTCGACGCCGAAAGTGACGTCCTCGGAAAGCATTTTCTCGGCTATATATTTGAAGCCCACCGGGACCTCGTCGAAAGCGAGATTGGCCGCGCGCGCGATGCGCTTGGTGAGGAAGCCCATGGAGACGGCCTGCACGATCTTGCCCTTATAGGCCCCCTTGGTAAGCAGGTAGGTCAGCAGCAGCGGCGCGATCTGGCAGGGGGTCATGTAGACGCCCTTGTCGGAGACCAGCGCGAAGCGGTCGGCGTCGCCGTCGAGCGCCGCGCCGAACATGGCCTTGTTCTTTTTAACGGCCTCCACCAGCTCCAGCAGGTTCTTCTCCACCGGCTCCGGAGCCATGCCGCCGAACAGCGGGTCGTGCCGGGAGCGCAGCGTTATGACGTTCTTGGAATTGAACACTTCCCCGGCGGTCTCGGCGCCGACGCCGTGCATGAAGTCCACCACCACCTTGCCCGGCAGTTTGGAGAGCACCTTGGAGGCCGGCACCTTGGAATTGAGATAATCCACGTAGGCGGGCCGGAAATCCTTTACCGCGAGCGGCGCGCCGGAAGGCTTCATGGGGGTGGCCTTGGCCACATAGTTCTCGATCTCCGCGGTCACGGCGGGCGGAGCGGAGCGGCCGTTCTGCTTGACCTTTATGCCGTTATAGTAATGCTTGTTGTGGCTGGCGGTTATGACCACGCCTATGCCGTAGCCCTTGGCGGTCAGCAGGCTGACGGCGGGGGTGGGCAGCGGGGTGGAGCTCAGGGTGACGTTAAGGCCGTTGGCGGCCAGGATCTCGGCCACCGTGCGGGCGAAGCGGTCGGACATGAAGCGCCTGTCGTAGCCTACGGCCACCGTGGGCTTCTCGGTGCGCATGTACTTGTAGGCGATATAGTCGGCCATGCCCTGTGCGGTCTTCCTGACCACGTCATAGGTGAAATCCCTGGCTATGATGCCGCGGAAACCGTCCGTGCCGAAAGAAATATGGTTTGCCTGGTGGGAACTCATCTTTTCTCCTTAACATACGCCGCCATGGCGACTCCCGGGTCGCCTGGCTGAAAACAGAACCTATATAATATTAAAAATAAGGGGTGGGGTTCAACCGTGGGGCAGGCGCAGCCCGGCCAGGCCGGCCGCGGCGCGCCGCAGGGCGGCATAAGGGGAAGGTTCGCGGCCCGCCTCTATTATCCTGACCACCCCCCTGGCGTGAGCCAGCAGCGAGCGGCCGCAGACCACGACAGCCGGCTTGCCGAGCCGGCGCGCGGCCGCTATCACCGCGCCTGGGGCCTTGCCGTAGAAGGTTTGCGCGTCAAAGCACCCCTCGCCGGTTATCACCAGGTCCGCCCGGGCCAGGCGCGCCTCAAAACCGAGGCGGTCCAGCACGTAGGACGACCCGTCGTCCAGTTCCGCCCCGAAGAAGCCGGCCAGGCCGGCGCCCAGCCCCCCCGCGGCGGCGCCGCCGCGCAGGCCGGCCACGGGCACCCCTAGACAGGTCCGGACTACCCGCGCGTAGCGCAGCAGGGCGCGTTCCATGAAAGCCACTTCCCGCGGGCCCGCGCCCTTCTGCGGGCCGAAAACCCGGGCCGAGCCCAGCCGGCCGCAGAGCCGGTTCTTCACATCGGCCAGGCCGACCACCTTTATCCCGCGCAGGCGCCGCCTGGCCTCCCCGGGGAACACGGCGGCCAGGGCCGCCAGGCCGCGGGCGCCGGGGGCGATGGGACGACCGGCGGCGTCGACCAGCGAAAAACCAAAAGCCTGCGCGCAGCCGGCCCCGCCGTCGTTGGAGGCGCTGCCGCCCAGCCCGACCACGATCTCTTTCGCGCCGGAGGCGGCCGCGGCCAGCAGCAGCTGGCCGACGCCGCGGGTGGAAGCGTCCAGCGGCCGCAGGGCGCCCCCGCCCAGAAGCCTCAGGCCGGAGGCCTCGGCCATTTCTATCACCGCCGTGCGCCCGGCCAGCAGCCAGCGGGCCGCCACGGGGCGCCCCAGCGGTCCGGAGACCCGGGTCCGCATTATGCTCCCGCCCAGCGCGGGGGCCAGGGCCTCCAGCAGGCCGTCGCCGCCGTCTGCCACAGGCAGCTCCTCCACGCGGGCGCCGGGGAAAGCCGTCCGGACGCCGGCCGCGATGGCGCCGCAGGCCCGCCCGGCCGTAAGCGTGCCCTTGAACGCGTTGGAGGCTATCAAAATCCGCATTCCTAAATGATAGAATAATCAGGTAAGCGCTGGCTAACTTTCAAGCGATGGAAACACAAAAACCCGTTATCGTCTACCGCTACCACAAGGGGCTCTACGTCAACCTGACGAACCGCTGCCCCACGGCGTGCTCTTTCTGCGTCAAGCACACGTGGAAGATGGATTACCGCGGCAGCGACCTGGACCTGCGCGGCGCCGAGCCGTCCCCGGGCGAGGTCATCGCCCTGGCCAAGGAGCAGTGGACGGCGCAGCCCTTTGAGGAACTGGTTTTCTGCGGCTTCGGCGAGCCGACCATGCGCCTGGAGGCGCTGCTGGCCTGCGCGCGCATGATCCGCAACGGCCGCGCCGAACCGATCCCCAGGAACGTGCGCATCCGCCTTAACACCAACGGCCTGGCCAACGCCGTCTGGGGCCGCAACGTAGTGCCCGAGATGAAGGGCCTCATCGATTCCGTGCACGTCAGCCTCAACACCTCCGACCCGGCGCAGTGGGCCGCCCTGATGAGGCCGATGGACCCCTGGAAGACCGACGGCTTTGACAAGGTCAAGGAGTTCATCCGGGAAGCGTCCCTGCTGCTGCCGGAGGCTTTCGCCACCGCGGTGGCGTCCGAAGGCGTGGACATAGAAAAATTCAAGACCCTCGCGCTGCAGCTCGGCGCGGACCCGCGCGTGCGCCCGCTTCTGGACGGAGAGGGCGGCAAATGATGGAGAGGAAGGCCCTGCTGATGCTGGCCGCGGCCGCCGCCCTGGCGCTGGTGAGCGTGCCGAGCGTGCTGTTTAACAACGCGATAAAAAAATATTTCAACTTCGTCGGCCACTGGGACGTGGCCAGTGTAAAACCCTCACGGACCGCCACCATCCCGCCGGCGCGGGCCCGCGCCGAAAGGCCGGACGAGCCGCCGCAGCCGGAGATCCGGTTCGTTAAATTTTCGGTCAGGATCAAAGGCGCCAAGGACGTAAAGATAGCCGGCGACTTCAACAAATGGAACCCCGACGCCCTGCCGCTGACCAGCCGCGGCAAGGGGCTCTGGGAAGCCCTGGTCCCGCTGCCGCCCGGCCGGTACAAGTACCTGTGCCGCGTGGACGGGCAGGACGTGCTGGACCCGCTCAACCCGGACACCGACATGGAAAGCGGGCGCAAAGTTTCGCTTCTCACCGTTAAATAAAGGCAAAGATGCTCAGACCCACGGCGCTTTTTTCGCTGCTCCTCCTTTTGGCCCCGCCCTGCCGGGCGGAACAAGCCCTGCTCTGGATCCCCCTGTCGGGCCAGGGCGCCGAAAAGATAATATGGCTGCTGGAAGCCGGGAGCGACCTGCGGCTGACGGCCGCTTTTGACGAACTCCCCAAAGGTTTGGAAGACCGCATAAAGAAACTGGAGCAGGAGGGCCGCCTGGAGCTGGCCCTGCGCCCGGCCGGCGACCCGCCGCTGCCGCTGCTTTACTACCCGGCGGCCGCCGAGGTGGCCTGGCAGGGCAAAGGTTCCACGGCCGCCCTCACCAGCGACAGGTATTTCCTGGCGGCGCGCCTGGGCATGGCCAAAGAGGCCGCCCATAAAACCCTTAAGAAGAACCCCGAAGGGCTGGTCTCCACGCCGGGCGGCCTGGTGCCGGATTATTTCCCGCTGGCCAGGGCCCTGGGCATAAAGTGGATAGCCTCCGGCCCCTCCGCCTCCACCGCCGCGGCCGTGCTGGATTTCGACGGCGTTTACGCCGTGCCTTTCGTCCTGTTCTCTTCCGCCGCGGCCGCCGCCCCTTTCCTGGTTTTCGACGAAACTTCAGCGCCGGACCCGGAGGCGCTGCGCGAGCTGCTGGCCGCGGAGCTGACGGCCTCCGTGCCGCAGCGGCGGGAGACGGTGACGGCCGCGCTCAAGCTGGCGTCCTCCACCGCGGCTCCCGCCGAGCAGCTGCCGTTCCTGACCGGCCCGTGGAGCGGCGACTACACCCCCTGGGCCTCCGCGCCGCAGCAGGCCGGGGCGCTGGCGGCCTTCGCCCGCACCAGGGCGGACCTGATGCTGCACCTCAACGCCTGCCAGGGCGACTACAAGGCGGCCAAGCCGGCCTTCGACGAGTATTTCAACCTCGAAGGCGGCCGCAAGCTGGCCGCGCTGGCCTACCCCGACCCGGACGCGGCCCGCGAGGCGGAGATAGAACTGCAGAACGCCCTCGGCAACGTTTACCGCCTGATGCAGAAGCAGCCCCCGCCCTGGGTTTTCTCCACGCTCTCCGACGCGGCCTCCGGCGCCGCGGAGGACACCCTCCAGATAAAGACCACGCCCGGCGGCTTCGAGATCGTCAACACCGGCCGCAAGCCGGACCTGCCGGCCGCGGCGGCGCCGCTCGCTAAAGGCGCGGACCCCTACCGGGTCTGGAAACTGGCCTCTTTCGCGGTGACCGCCTCCGCAGAGGCCGTGGACTTTTCTTTCTCCACGCTGCAGCTGGACAACGCGCTGGGCCTGGCCTCCGGCTTCTCCCATATCCGCCTGGACCTCTATATTGACATCAACCACCGGCCGCGCGCCGGCATGGGCAAGCCGCTGGCGGGCCGCCCGCTGCGGCTGTTCCCGGAGAACGCCTGGGAATACGCGCTGGAAGTTTCCCCCGCCAAAGCCGTGCTCTACAAGGTCACCCCGCGGGGCTCCGCCCAGGCCGGGACCTTTAAGCCAACGGTGGAGAACGGCGCGGTGCATGTGCGCGTCCCCCGCCGCCTGCTGCCAGGCAACCCGCGGCTGTGGGGCTACGCGGCGCTGCTGCTGTCCCCGAATGGCAGCGAAGATCTTACGCTGACCGACTACATAGCCTCCAACATCTCGGGCGGCTACATCTACGCGGTCAGACCGGGAAAGAAATAGGGAGAACATATGGCCGACAGGGATAAGATAGTCGCTTTCGTTAACGCCTACCTGGGTTCGGAGAAGATAAAAGATTCCTCCCAGAACGGCCTGCAGTACGAGGGCCGGCCCGAAGTAAAGAAAATAGCCTTCGGCGTTTCGGCCTCCCTGGCCTGCATCGAGCGCGCGGCGGCCTGCGGCGCCGACATGCTGATAGTGCACCACGGCCTGCTCTGGGGCGCGTCCCAGCCCTTCACCGGCCCCTTCAAGCGCAAGCTCGACGCGCTGGTGCGCAGCGGTCTCTCCCTGTGCGCCTGGCACCTGCCGCTCGACAAGCACCCCGTAGTGGGCAACAACGCCCGCCTGCTGGCCCTGCTCGGCGCCAAGGCCATAAAGCCTTTCGGCACATACGACGGCGAGACCATCGGCTGGCGCGGCGTTTTCCCCAAACCCGTCCCCATCGGTGACATAGCCGCCGCCCTGGCCATCAAGCTGGACGCGGAACCCCTCTGCTTCCGCTTCGGTACCGAGAAAATACGGACCGTGGGCGCGATAAGCGGCGGCGCGGCGAACATGTTCAAACAGGCGGTCACGGCCGGTCTGGACCTCTACGTCACCGGCGAGGTGCACGAGACCACCCAGGAATACGCCCGCGAAACCCGTTCCAACTTCATCTCGGCCGGCCACTACAACAGCGAAAAGCCGGGCGTCCAGGCCCTGGCCGGCCTGCTGGAAAAGAAATTCAAGGTAAAGACCGAATTCATCGACATCCCCAACCCGGCCTGAGCACAATCCGGCAAAAAAAGAACCGCGGGCCCTCCCGCGGTTTTTTTATCCCTGTAGCCCGTCGGCCAGGGGGATGGAACACAAAACACGGCGTCGCGCACACCGTGCGCGCGCCTCGTCTCTCGGCCTCGTCGCTTGCGCAAGCCTCGGCCTCCGAGACGGTTTTGCTTATCCATCCCCCTGGCCGACGGGCCGGCAACGATTACTCTTCCGCGGCCAAAGGCACCCGGGGGATGAGCAGGATAACGGCTGAGAGGGCCAGGATGGCGGCGGCGTTCATGGCCAGGCAGAACCCCACCGAGAATTTCTCCGCCAGGATGCCGTTGGTCATGAAAGCCAGCGGCATCACCGCGTAGGCCAGCGTGGTCAGCACCGAGAAGAACCGCCCCTTCATCTCGTCGGGCACCGTGGACTGGAACAGGGTGATGGCCAGCGTGTTGCCGCCGCCCAGCGCCGCGCCGCCCATGAACAGCAGCGCGCACACCAGGTATTTATTCGGCGAGAAATACAGCCCCGCAAAGCAGCCGCCCATCAGCAGCAGCGACAGGAACAGCCAGCGGTAGATATTGCCGCCCAGGCTCCTGAAACTCAGCAGCCCCGCCAGCGCCGCCGAACCCAGCGCGAAGAAAGTCTCGAACACCGCCAGCCAGGTCACCGACTCGTTGAGGGTGAACTTCACTATCATCGGGATAAGTATAAGGATCGGCGAGACGAAGAAATTAAAAGCCGCGAAAGTAAGGATCAGCCACAGCAGCGGCTTGTTGCCGAAAGTATACGCCAGCCCTTCCTGGAACTCGGCCATGAAGGAACTGTCAGCCCGCGCTTCCGGCTCCAGCCCGGTCCTTATCCCCCACACCGCCGCGAAGGACGCCGCGTAGCCGCCGGCGTTGAACAGGAAGGCGCCGGCCACGCCGGCCGCCGCCATCAGCACGCTGCCCAGCGCCGAGCCCACCACGTTGGAAAGCTGCAGCACCGAGGCGTCGGCCGCCACCGCCTGCGGCATTTTCTCCGGGGAGGTCAGGCGCAGGATAGAGGCCGCCACCGCCGACTCGAACAGCGGCCCGAAGCCGGAAATCAGGAAACAGATGGAATACAGCCAGACCAGGTTCAGCCGGCCGCTCCACAGCAGCAGCCCCAGGGCCAGCACCAGCCCCGCGCGCGCCGCGTCGGCGCCCAGCATGACGCGCCGCTTGTCGGACCTGTCGGACAGCGTGCCCAGCAGCGGGCCGAAGATTATCACCGGCAGCACGTTGACGGCCATGATGAGGCCGAGGTGGAATTTGGAATTCTGCCCCGCCGAGGACAGCACCCACCAGGCGATGGCTATAGAGAAGAACTTGTCGCCGACGGCGGAGATGACGCGCCCGACGAAGAGCCTGCGGAAATCCGGAAACAGCGCCAGCGGGTGCCCCTTGGCCGCGTCTATCAATCTGCGCATCTGGCCCCCTTGCGCGAGCACAGCTCTTCCATGCCGCGCATGAAACTTATGACGCCCGAATTAAGAGAGGTTTCGTGGCCCGCCTCGTGGTTCTTGAGGTAGCGCGCCATTTCGGCGCGCAGGTCCTTGAGCGGCACCTGGCCGGCGAGCGTGGGTTCCACCAGGTTAAGCGTGTCGCCGGGCCGCAGGTAGCGGTATTCGTGCTCGGCCAGCCAGCGCGGGGCCACCGCGCCCCGGCGCACCATGGCGGCCGCGCCGTTGTCCCAGTAGACCACCGCCCACTCCCGGCGCGGCAGGTAGTACATGTACGCGGGCCGCCAGAACATGATCGCCCTGCCGTCCGCCAGCCGCTGCTTCACCGGCACCTTCGGCTCGTCGAGCTGGATGAGCATGAGGTCGAAGCGGTATTTGGTTATCAGCTCAGTCCACTTGGCGGGACTTTCGCGCACGTCCACCACTTCGGCTATCTTGTCGTGGAACAGGTAGCGGCCGTCCACAAAAACCTTGTAGTCCGGGGCCAGCGTCCAGCCCAGCCAGCCGCCCCAGCCCCAGGGGTTAAAAACGCGCAGCCCCGAGAGCTCTCCCTTATTGACCCGCAGGAAGGAGGCCAGCCCGTCCGACCCCCACCGGAAGCCGGTGGCCTTGCCGGTGTACTGCGTCCAGACGCTGGCGCCGTAGAACCAGAGGATGAGGATGGCGGCGGCCCCGGCGGCCTGCGCCAGCCGGCGGCCGCCCACCTTTATGTCCTGCCAGGGCAGGGCCAGCGTGAAGGTGAGGCCGGTAATGATGAAGAAGGGGATGTGGCGCGCGTGGTTGGCCGAAGCCCAGACGAAGAACAGCAGGCAGGCGAAATGCGAGTACACGGCGTGGCGGCGCCTGAGCACGAAGAAGACGAAGCTGCCCATCACCCCGGCCAGCGCCAGCACGTAGGGCCACTGGTAGACGTTCATCAGGTCGAAGGTGTTCCACTCCTGGATGTACTCCTGCAGGGTGTTGATGTGCTTCTGGTGGTTGGCGATCACGGCGTAGATCTTCCAGCCGTAAGGGTTGACCAGGCTGGCGGCGAAGCCGGCGCAGAAGACCCAGAGGTAGAAGGTGCTGCCCGTCGGGCGGACGAAGCCGGATTTGCCGTAGATGTAAGGCAGCTCCTCGGCGAAGAATTCCCCGGCGGCGTAAAGGCCCGCCAGGGCCAGGCCGTACATGTACCCGGCGTGGATATTGGCCCAGACGCAGAAGAAAACGGCGGCGGCGGCCAGCAGGGACCGCCCCCCCGGGAGCAGGCCCAGGCGGCGGCGCTCCAGGAAGTAGAGCTCCAGCGTAAAAAACAGCAGGCTGAAGTTCTCCGGGCGCAGGTCGCTGTTGGTTATAATGGCGGCCGCGAAGAAGGGCAGCGCCAGCGGCAGCGCCCCGCGCCGGCCGTAGAGCAGGACGATGGCGCGGAACGCCAGCAGCGTCAGCGCCAGCAGCGCCGCCTTGAAGAGCAGCAGCGCCTTGAAGCCGCCCGCCTTATGAATAAGGTAATAGAAGATCTGCGGCAGCCACTCGAAGTCGTGCCACTCCGCCCCGGGCAGGGTCCAGGACAGGAAGTCGGCGCGCGGCGGCCCCAGGTGGGCCAGCGCGTATTTGCCGGCGGACAGGTGCCAGAAAACATCCGGGTTTATCACCGGCAGGAAGAAAGCCGAGCAGGCGAAGGCGAAAGCCGCCCAGCCCGCTATAGCGATAAGCCTGTCCTTTTGCTCCATGGTTCAATTTTATAATATGCGCGCGTATTTATTATAATTATCGCGGGGACAGTTCGGCGATCATAATGGCCTACTACAAAAAACTTAAAGCGGATCTCGCCGCGGCGGCGTCCGAGGGCATTATTACGCCCGAACAGGCCGGCGCCGTCTGGGAGAAGGCCTACGCCCGCCGGACCTTCGCCTCTTTCAAGGCCGCGCACTGGATAGCCGCGGCCGCCGGGCTGTTCGTGGCGCTGGGCATAATCCTCGTAGTAGCCAGCAACTGGGACAAGATCGGCGCGATAGCCAAGATGGGCGCCTACCTGCTCCTGTTCGCCGGCGCGGCCGAGGCCAGCCTGCGCCTCGAAGACAAACCCGCCGCCGCCATACCGCTGGAAACACTCTGGTTCTTCATGCCGGTGCTGGGCATAGGCCTGTACGCGCAGATATTCAACCTCAGCGGCGACCCGGTAAAGCCCTACCTGGTCTGGGCCGCCCTGGCCGCGCCGCTGGCCCTGTTTTCAAAGAGGCCGCTGGCAGCCTATCTGACGGCCGCCCTCTTGATCGCGACGCTCTACTGGGGCACCCTGGGCGGCAAGAGCATGCTCTCGCTGGCCTCCTACCGGGGCGTCGGCGACGCGCAGCCGCTGTGGCACTGGGCGCTGGCGCTGGCCGTGCTCGCCGCCGGCGTCCTCATCTATCCCGGCAGAAAGACCGGCCGGCCGCTGGCCGCCGGAGTGATCTGGCTGTTCCTCATGCTCGTGAACGTAACGGCAATAAAGGTACGCACGCCGGCGCTGATGCTGCTGGCCGGCATGTCGTTGGCCGTACTGTGGCTGTCCTTCGGCCGCGAACCGGAAGAAGACAGGGCCGGGCTGCCGCTGATCGCCTGGACCGCCGCGGTCTACGCCATGACCTTCTTCTGGCATTACCGGACGCACGACTATTCCCGCTACGCCGGAGAAGACACCGTAGCCGGCGGCGCACTCACCTGGGTCCTCTTCGCAGGCGCCCTGATAACGGTATTGTTTAAAAAACAGCGCCTGCTGCCAGAAGGCAGGATGGAGACCTACCTGGCCAAGAGCCTGCTGGCCGCCTCCATGCTGGGCGCCTTCCTGCTGTTCGACGCCAACGAGGCCTCGGCCAAGCTCCTGGCCGTGCTCGCCAACCTGATGCTGGCCGCCTTCGGCGCCGGCTGCATAGTCAGCGGCGCCAGGAATTCCGACGAGAAACTTATAAACCGCGGCGTGCTGGTAATAGCGCTCACCGCGATCACCCGCTTTATGGACCTTTTCGGCGGCCTGCTAAAGAGCGGGCTGGCCTTCATAGTTACGGGCCTGGCCTTCGCGGCGCTGGCCTACTTTGTTAATAAGGGAAGAAAAGCCCTTATCGAGTCGGTGAAGCGATGAGCAAACTCCGCATAGTCCTCGGCCTGCAGCTCCTCTTCTTCGCGGTCTGGGGAGGCTGGCTGCTGTCCTCCCGCAATTCCGCGTCGCCGGAGTTCTACCTGGAAACCACCCCGGTGGACCCGCGCGACCTGCTCAGCGGCACCTACGTGGCGCTGACCTACGAGATCTCCCAGCCCAAGGGCGGCCGCTGCCCCTCTTTCAACCGGTTCGGCCCCGTCTTCGTAAAACTGGAGGACCGCGGCCGCACCGCCAATACCGAGGCCGGCCCGGTGCCGGTGTACGAGGCCACGGACTGCTCGGCCACCCCGCCGCAGGAGCCGGGCTGGGTAGGCGCCAGCCTGCAGTACAATTTCAGGGGCATGTCGGCCCTGTACGGTATAGAGAAATTTTTCGTAAACGAGAACAACCCGCTCAAGGACGCCCGCAGCGGGTCGGTGATAGCCAAAGTAAAAATAGGCCACGGCCGACGCCTTGACCTGTTGGACCTGGTAAAGAAAATTTAGTCCGCCAGCCGGCGACGCCGCCGTCCCCCGCCCGCTGGCGCCAACCGCCCCCGGGCGGTTCGCCTAAAAAAAGGAGACCACATGCAGAGAACACAGGAAATGACCAGCGTGCAGCCGGACTGGGAGAATTTCTATCCCCGCCCCATCTCCGAAAAGACCCCCTTCTTCTCCAACGACGGCCGCCTCTACGACTGCCTTTTCGCCCAGCAGCTCAACCGCGACCTGCTGACGCTGCTGTTCCGCACGGCCGACCGCCTGCGCGAGGTGACGCAGCACAAGGACGGCGCCGACTACATCTCCGGGCTGCTCTCGGATAAGCGGGCCATGCTGTACTTCGCGCAGCCCTCCACCCGCACGTTCATGTCCTTCCTCAACGCCTGCCACGTCCTGGGCATCAAGACCTCGGAGATCCGCGACAGCTCCACCTCCTCCGAAGTGAAGGGTGAGACGCCCGAGGATACGGTGCGCACTTTCTCGAGCTACGTGGACATGATCATCATGCGCCACCCGACGCCCGGCTTTGTGGAGAAGACCGCGTGGCTGATGAACCGCACCGGCCGCCCGGTGCCGATAATCAGCGGCGGCTCCGGCAAGGACCAGCACCCCACGCAGGCCCTGCTCGACGTCTACACCCTCTACCGCAGCTTCGACGGCGACATAGACAACAAGCACATCGTCATGGTGGGCGACCTCAAGCGCGGCCGCACGGTGCGCTCGCTGTCCTACCTGATGAAGAACTACAAGAAGATCTCGCTGTCCTTCGTCTCGCCCAAAGAGTTCCGCATGGAGGCCGACATCCTGGACTTCCTCAAGCGCCACAACATCCCGTTCCAGGAGACCGAGGACTTCAAGGGCGTAATGAAGACCGCCGACGCCATCTACATGACCCGCATCCAGGACGAGCACGACAAGGCCGGCGAGAGCAAAGGCGTGGACTATTCCCCCTTCTACTTCCGCCAGGAGCACCTGAAGGACATCAAGAAGACCTGCGTGATCATGCACCCGCTGCCGCGCCGCCACGAGATAGAAGTCTCCGTGGACGAAGACCCCCGCGCCGTGTTCTGGCGGCAGGAGCGCAACGGCATGTGGGCCCGCGCCGCCCTGATGGCCTACATCTTCGGCGTGGACGGCAAGATCCGGTAAGAACGCCAGGCGACAACAAAAAAAAGCCCCCGGCCGAAGCCGGGGGCTTTTTTTGCGCTTCAGCAGCTGCTTAGTCGCTCAGCACCGAGGGGTCGGAGAAGCGGTCGCGGATGGAGTTGGCGTTGCCCAGCTGCGCGCCGTAGCCGGCCTGCAGATTGGTGTTGTAGATGTTGTAGCTGTTGGCGATATTCTCTTCGCCCTTGATGCGCTTGTCGGTCTGCACGTTGAGGCTGGCGTAGATATCCTTCACGTCCACCAGCTGTATCAGCACCTGCATCAGGCCTTCGTAGCCCAGGCCGCTCTTGCCTTTGCCGGCCAGCACCCGGGACAGGCGCTCGGATTTTTCTTTCTGGTCGCCTATGTTGCGCACGCTGGCGATGTCGGAGATGATGGCGGCCACGTTGGAGCAGAAGGAGTTGACCACGGAGAGCGGGTCGAAGGCGTCCTCGCCGTCGCGCTGGTAGTCGCGCAGGAGCTTGCTGGCGGCCTTCCAGTCGTAATCCACCTTGCCGTTATTGCCGATCTTGAAGAGGTGCTGCACCTTGCTGATGATCTCGCGGTCCAGGCCCTCCATCACGTTGGCGACGGCCTTCATGATGAGCACGGAGGGGGCGGCTATGATGTCGCGCACGGCCTCCCTGGTAAATACCAGGGAGAAGGACATCAGCGCCGACTTGTAGCGGCGGGTGTCGCGCACGGGGTTGCCGTCCATGTCGGTGTCGGAAGGGTTGGCGTCCTCGGCGGCGAGGTGCGGGAACATGGCGTCCACGTCTATGGTGAAGTCGTTGTTGACGCCGTCGCCCTGGGTGCCGGCGAACTTGAGGATCTCGTTCATGCTCCGGACCATGCCGCGGGAGTCGGTCTCGTTGTGCTTGATGTAGCCTTCGTAGCGCTGGTAGACCACGGCCCCGTCGGACACGGCGCCGTTCTTGTCCTCGTAGTTGACCACGTAGAAGTTCTGGTTGGTGTTGTGCTTGAAGATCTTGCCGATGAAGGGCACGTTGATGTTGCTGACCGACTCGTTCTTGGAGGCGTTATGCACGTGCAGCACCTGCTCGCTGCCGGAGACCTGGTAGCGGTCGTAGCGCTGGCCGTTATTGGACTCGCGGTGCAGCACCACGGGCAGCACGATGTTCATGGCGTGGGAGGTGCTATTGAAGTGGTTGGAGCCGGCGAAGGTGGAGTTGAGCCCCAGGCCGCTGGCGGCCACGTCGGACACGCTGTTGAGGGCCTGCTGGCCGGCGGCGGTGTCGTCCAGAGAGGAGAAGTCGTTAAAGCGCACGCCCATCTGGATGAGTTTCCTGATGATGCCCAGGTCGCCCTTGAGGAAGTCGACCAGCTTGGCCACCTGCTCCGGGTCCTTGGCGTCGATGATGAATTCGAGCAGGATCTTCTGGCCCTTGGCGCGGCTGGTGGAGAGGCCGAACTTGAGCGCGATGTACTTGTTAAATTCCTTCACCAGGGTCTTGTTGAGTTCCTTCATCAGGAACCCCTCGGCCTCGGGCAGGCCGATCATGCCCGCGTCGAACGAGGTGCCCACGGAGGCGCCCGCGCTCTTGACGGTGATGCGGTCCAGGCGGATGCGCATGCGGATCTTGCTCTCGTCCATCTTGAAAAGGGTGACGGAGGGCTTCATCTCTTTGGAGGTGCCCAGCGAGAAGGCGATGGAGAGCCAGGGCTGCACGGGGTAGCCCAGGCCGCCGCTGACGCCCATGTGCAGGCGGGCGGGGAACTTCCAGATCTCGTTGACCTGCATCTCGCCGATGCGCTTGGCGTTGACGGGCAGGATGGTTTTCACCTTGCGCAGGTCGGCCAGCTTCAGCAGGTTCTTGCAGTACTTGTCCTCGTTGGTCTTGCGCACCACCACCGATTTGCCTTCCAGGCCGCCGGAGAGGCCGATATTGAAAGTGTTGCCGTTCACGTCGAAGAGGTCGGTAAAGGTATGACCCGCGTCCAGCTTGACGCCGACTTCGTCTATCACGGCTATCTTGTTGTCGGGGAACTGCTTCATGTAGCGCTTGAACTTGCCTTCGATGCCGGCGATATCGCCGAGGTCGAAACCCTGTTCCAGCGGGATCTCCACGTCCTTACAAATGTCGTCGAACACGTCGCTCTTGAGGTCTTCCCAGAAATGGAGGAGTTCGTTGTTGCCGGGGGCGGTAGGCTGGGCGGGCTGGGGAGCCGGGGCTTTGGGGTCCGTCGCGCCGGCGGCTTCCGCGCGCAGGCCGCCGACCAGCTCGGCCATGGAGGCTTTATTGGTGCCGTCAAAATAAGTGGAGAACTCTGCCGAGTAGGCGGGCGCCTGAAGGGCGCAGACCAGGGAGAAGAAAACTACCGCGAAGGCTTTGGAGGTGGAAGTGGTATGGGTCATTACTCTAGTGTAGCGCAAAGGGACCGGTTTCATAAGAGGCCAAGTACCCAACGGGGCCCTGTTTTAATGCCTATGCCGGCGTAGGCCTTGGCAGCCCCAGGGCCTAGGCCCTTAGGACCGGAGGCGGCGGCCGCCCTGCGTAATATCGGGGAATCTATATGTACTGAAGATAACCTTGATATATCCAATAGGTCTGCTATATTATGGCGAGGGGGGAGCGGCTGTAACGACAGGCAAAGGCTTGGTCGTTTAGCCGCAAGGTTATTTCTATACCGGGGGAGGGAATATGGGTATTTATTATTCAGGCCTCAAGATCCTGCTGGTGGATGACAGCGAAGACGACACCCTTATGGCGAAAAAGGTTTTCGCCTCCATGGGGTTCAAGCACACCCTCGCCACCGTAACCGACGCGGCCGAAGCGCTGGACTACCTGCATTGCCGGGGCAAGTATGCGGGCCGGAAGCCCGTGATGCCCGACCTGATGCTGCTGGACATCAGCCTGCCGATGATGGACGGCTTCGCGCTGCTCCGCCGGCTCAAGGCCGACCCGCTGTTCAAAAAGATCCCGGTCACCATGCTGACCACCTCCTCCTCCAGCGAGGACATAACCCGCAGCTACGAATACGGCGCCGCCTCTTTTATCACCAAGCCGGCCAGTTTCGAATGCTTCAAGGACGTGATCTGCCAGTTCGGGCGCTACTGGCTGTCCGTCTCCGCCCTGCCGCAATAGCTGCGGTCGCATAAAGCAAAAAGGCCGTCATGTGACGGCCTTTTTATTTTCCGGAGATGCTCTCTACTCCAGGTACTCCAGGGCCTCTCCATGGTAGCGCACGGCTTCCGCCCTTAAGCGCCGCTGCGGTTCCCCCCGCACGCATTTTGAGCCGGCGGCCGAAATGCTGCTGCGGATCACGGCCCTCAGCCCCATGTAGAGCGGCATCAGCGCCGCGAAATCCGCGCGGTCCAGCCCCGCCGCGGCCAGGTATTTATCGGCGGCCCTTTCGGCCTGCCTGGGCATCCTGTGGTGATGGTAGTCCATCAGCAGGAAAGCCAGGTCGTAAAACGTGTCGATGTGCGTGAATTCGGGATTGAACTCCACCGCGTCGAAGACGCGCGGCCGCCCGCCGTAAAGGCAGACGTTGCCCAGGTGCAGGTCCCCGTGGCAGTCCTTTATGTTACTCTTCCCTCTTTTTTTCAGCACGGGCGCGCAGCGCTCGAAGGCGCGCAGCAGCTTGGCGCTTACGTCCCTCCAGGCGTCCGGCGGCAGCACCCCGGCCGCGGATTCGCGGAACTGGCGGATGGAGATGTCCACCGCCTTGCGGAATTTTTTGTCGTAGTTCCCGGCCGGAACGCGCGGGGCCGCGGCGTGCATGGCCGCCACCCGCTCTATCAGCACGTCGGAAATTGCGGAGTCCAGCGACCCGGCCCTGGCCAGGTTGCTCAGCAGGTCCTTCTCCCTGAACCGGTTCATCTCTACCAGGTATTCCACCGGGACTCCTGGCAGGGGGCCCTTGCCGCCCCAAAGTTTTAAGGCGCCGTCCCGGCCGCGGCACACGGCGGCCACGGCGATATACAGGTCCGGGGAGTTCTTCTTGTTTATAAGGAACTCGCGCTCGCACATGGCCTTTCTCTTGCGCAGCGTGGAGTAATCCACAAAGCCGGTCTTTATCTCCCGCTTGAGCTTATAGGCGAGCCGGTCCTTGAAGAACACCACCGACAGCGCGGTGTCTACCCTGCCGTCCGCGGCAAGCAGCGTCTCGATTTCTTTGATAAGTTCAGGTTGTTTGGCCATGGGGTCTATTAACTCTACTCTTTCCCCCGCCTTAAAGCAAACCGCCCCCCGTTCGTGGCAATCCGGGGACACAATACTTAATTGGACAGAATTAAGTATTGTGTCCCCGGATTCCATATTCAGATCACGGGGCGGGTTCTATATCGGGAGCGGTGAAGCCGCAGGAGGCGCAGAAGGGTGGCATGGGTGTGCGGCCGGCTATGCTGTCGCGCAGGGCAAGCGCCCTGGGGCCGGAAAGGATCTCCGCCAACGGTTTCTCGTTGACGTTCCCCAGCGCCATGGCGCCGTCGACATCCGCGCAGCAGGGCACCACCCGCCCGTCGCTTAAAATGCCGAAATGATGCCGCAGCCCCAGGCAGCCCTTCTTGGGCCTGCCGCCCGGGCCGCCGGGCCAGTCGAAAATACTGCCGAAATTCAGATACACGCCCTCGCGCAGCTTAAGCCCGTCGCGCACTTTCTCGCCGGGGCCGCCGCCAGCCAGCGCTTCAAGCACCGCCGCTTTAGTATCCTTAACAAAAGCGTCGTCCGGGTTCCCGCGCAGCCTGAAACTGACTATAAGCCCCGTCGGCCGCCGCAGCGCGAACTGCATAAGGCCGCCCAGCTCCGCGGCGCGCCGTTCGGGAGGCAATCCGCTTAAAGCCTGAAGGGAGACGGAGACTTGGTTCAGGCAGCCCTCCGTGAAAATAGCCGGCCCGAACTTATTGAGCAGCAGGCCGTTGGTGACCAGGTTCACCTTCAGCCCCAGGCGGGAGCAGGCCGCCAGCAGCTCAGGAAGCCGCGGATGCATGAAAGGTTCGCCCAGCAGGTGCAGGAACAGCACCGCCGCCAGCTCCCCGGCCTGCGCGGCCGCGCGCTCGAAATTCTCCAGCGTCATCTCGGTCTTGGGCCGCGACGACGAGGCGCAGAAACCGCAAGCCAGGTTGCAGCTGTTGGTTATCTCTATGAAAGCGCGCCTGAAAGGTTTTTTCATCATGCCCACGTTAACTCCTGCGGAGCTCGTCCCATTCCTTGCGGCCTTCCTTGAACCGGCGGAGTCCGCCGGTCAGGCCGAGAAAAATAAAATATGCCCCCAGCAGTATGCGATACCCGCCCTGGAACAGATATTCCGGAGAACGCGCCAGAATCTTCAGCTCGCCCCAGAAGCCGCCGAGCCTGGAATAGATGAACCACAGGAAGTACACCGAGAAAACAAAGAACGCCGACAGGTACAGGTAATGCATGGCCCGGGCCCAGGGGCTGGCTTTCAGCTCTGCATAGATATCTTTATACAGCCAGTACCCGTCGGTTCTCAATAAAGGATTAAGGTTGAAAAGGACTATATAGACTATCCAGCGCGCGGCTTCCGCGGCGGCGGCGCTCCCGAAAGCGGAACTGACCATCAATAGGAAAAACAGGAAAATGGATTGCGGGATAAAACCGCCGCAATCTATGAACGCCTTCGCTTTCAGGTCAAGTTTGTCGATGCCTGAAACATTGGTATAAAAAACCGGATAGATGAGATAGACCGAAAAACCAATGGGCCGGAAACCTATGCCGGAAGCCGCGGCGGCGAAAGAGTGGCCAAGCTCGTGCAGCAGACTGCTGGCTATGACCAGGAGAAGCACCGCTAAGCCGCTCGCATTGCCGGACGGCGAAGCTTGAGAGGCGCCGGGGCCGGAAAACAGCAGCGCAATTCCCCAGATCAAACCCGGGAAAGACAGCCAGCAGAGCGCTCCGGCCGATCTCTTAAGGCCGGCCGCTCCCACTCCGATAGAGCCCAGCACCTTTTCCTGGAGCTGCGGCCCGATCAGCCTCAGCTTCGGCGATATAACCATGCCTGCTATATCTTTCCAGGTGCGCGCGACATTTATGTGCAAGGCCCCTATATCAAGAAGCTTTTCGAATATCTTTTCCGGCTTCGTCACCCCCAACCCCGACAAAAAACAGAGGTAGGCTTCTTTTTTGCCTTTTTCAGGCAAATTAGCAGCCAGCAGGGCCGTCTCCTCGGCCAGGTGGTAGCACGAGGTGTCGGTTATCGCCAGGACCTTTTCCCCGTACTTTACGAAATAAGCCCTCTTCAGATGGTTCTTGTATGTCAAAGGATCGCTGTCGGGCATAGTTTATCCGTGCGTAGAAACCGGAGGCCCGGACCGCGGCGCGGTTTTTTCCGGGTCAGACCGCCATTTGAGATAGGCCAGCTTCAGACCTTCAAGTATTACCTGTTTTATGTCCCCGCAATGAGGCTTAAACAGATCTCCGGTCTTGGCGCGGCATCTCGCCCCGCACTGGCCGCCGCAGGCAAGAGCTACCGGGCATTTTAAACAGTCCGCCATGTTCGCGATATGCCGTCTCTTGTATGTATCGCGGAGGGGGAAAAACTCCACCCCGTTTTGCGAAACATGGCCTACGCGGAACTCCGGATACCCGGCCTCCTCGAAGCAGGCGTACAGGTCGCCGAAAGGATCCAGGACCAGAGTCCGCTGCATTGTCTGCATGCAGAACGAGGTGTGCGTCAGGCCGATCCCGGCTTTCAGGCTGAGCAGGTAACTGGCATCGCTGGCGTGAAGGCTTACCGGATGTTCCAGGTCTATCCCGAGGCTGAAGACCTGCGCGGATAACTCGGCAAGGCCCATGAAGTCCGTGGCGTCAACCTCCGCGATATTGTCGTGCAGCGGACTGGCGCAGATGGTCGCGTATTTGTTGCCGAGGATGTTCTTCGCTTTAAGTTCCGCGATAAGCTGCGGCACGGACGCCAGAGTGCGCCGGTCCAGGTTAAGCCTTATGCTGACCGCTGTTTTGCGCTCGAGAAGCAATGAAATATTCTCGAGGATCTTGTCATAAGTTCTTTCTCCGGATAGCGGCACCCTGGAGACGTCGTGCAGTTCCCTGCTGCCGTCCAATGAAACCTGGACGCGGCTGACCTGCCCCGGGCCTGGCCCAAAAATGTCCGGCATCAGGTCGGTTTTAGTGGCGTTGGAAATGGCTGACGCCGTCATCCCGTATTTTTTCGCGTACTCCAGGGCTTTCCGTATGGCGGGCTCGTTCGCGGGCAGGAAAGGTTCGCCGCCGTAGAAAGAGATATCTGAACCCTGGAGCCGCGCTCCGGGAATCATTTGGAAAATATGTTTTTCAAAAACAGCCTCGACCAGTTCCGGGGTAATGAGCGCCTTGGACTTCTGCGGCCTGTGCTTCTGCTGATAGCAGTATTTGCAGGCCAGATTGCAGTTATAGCTCATCAGCAGCATGATGCCGCCTGTCTGGGAATCAGTTTCCAGTTTTTTATGGAGGGCGGAGGCGTACTCCCTGAAGCGCAGCAGTTCCTCCTCCGGGGTGAGACTGGTTATATGTCCGCGCTTCAGAAGCGCGGCCTGGTCACCTTCGGTCAGGGAAGTCAGCAGCTCAGAATTCCCGGACTTAAGGATAGCGGCGGGTTTTCCTGAAACCTCGTCCAGGCAGCCGTTGACCCCGTTAAATAAAAGGACAGTTTCCCCAAGATCAATAGCGTTCAAGTACCGGCTGATGTAGTATTTCATCTTGCATTATCCTGTAAAACCGGGCCCCAGTCCGCAGCCGGAGCTTGTGCTTATTATAGCGGTAGCGGGCCATTGTTTACAAATATTCGATTCCAGGGGAAGCGTAAACTGCCGGGAAACCGAGTTGTCTTCGGTTCCCCGGCAGCAGTTGGGTAAGATTTTAGCTTACGACCCTTTGTAGTCGAGAGGATCATCATCCGGGCAGGGGTCGTCCGGATCGCTATAAGTGCCACATCTTGTGGAAGCCGCTTCCGGAAGGTGGGCCGCCACCATCAACGGCAGGGCTTCGAATTCCATGCGACTCTTGGCTTTTTCCAAGGTCAGCACTTCTCCGTCTGTCATGTTCAAGGATTTTACCGCTAGATCTATATTCATTTTCTTCTATCCTCCGTTAAATATTCTTTTTGCTGCGCCTGTACCACAAACGGAGCAATTTATATGCCAGCGCACCGAGCGCCGTCTTTTGGGCCTGCCAGCCCACGTAACCGCTCTCCCCATTGTCAGCTCTGGCTTATCCGCTTCGATTAAATATTTTTATGTGAAAATAAATATTTTCGCATGGAAATGTTTGCAAAAGGATTTGTGAAGATGCCGCAAGTCCACGGTGCGGGTTCCAAGCGCGGCACCACACTCCCCTCCCTGGCTTACTTAAATCCCGGCAAGTTTTGCAGGAAACATAAGCCCGCGAGCGGCAGCTAGCCTCTTCATAAGGAATAATTCCCATCGCCCAGAATTTGGTTTTCTGAGCGGGCGACAGGGAGCGGCAGCGACCGTTCTTCCGTAAGGAATGATTCCCATAGCCCAGGATTTAGTTTTCTTAGCGGGCGACATGCGAGCGGCAGCGAGCCTCCCCATAAGGAAAGATTCCCATAGCCCGCATAATGGAAAAGGCCATCCCGAAGGGATGGCCTAATACATTAAATCTGGAGCGGGCGATGGGAATCGAACCCACATCTCAACCTTGGCAAGGTCGCGTTCTACCACTGAACCACGCCCGCATTTGCCTAACTACCTGATTATTTTACCAAAAAAGCCCCTTTTTTAACAAGCCCGCAGCCTAGCCGCGGACCAGCCGCCACTTGGTGCCGCCGGGGGCGTCCTCTATCAGCACGCCTTTATCGGAAAGCGCCTTGCGCAGCTCGTCGGACTTCTTCCAGTCCTTGGCCGCGCGGGCGGCCTCGCGGTCCTTTATCAGCGCCGCAAGCTCGGCCGGCAGTTCACCGGCTTCTTTAACTTTAAAAAGGTCCAGGGCCGTAACTTCCTCGGCCGCCAGGGCGAAAGCCAGGCGCTGCGGCGCGGGGATGGCATTGTCTTTAAGCGTCTCCCACAGCACGGCCATCGCGGCAGGCATGTTCAGGTCGTCGGCCAGGGCCTCGCAGAAGTCTTTGTAATGCTTGGCCTCGCGGTCCAGGGCTTGCGGCGCGGCGCCGGCCTCGGCCTTCACCCGCTGCGCCAGCGCGCGCAGGCCGTCCAGGCCGCGGGCAGCCGCTTCCACGGCTTCCCAGGTAAATTCCAGCTGCTTGCGGTAATGCGTCAGCATGCAGTAGTAGCGGTAGGCCAGCGGGTCGTAGCCTTTCTCGGGCAGGGAAGAAGTGGTGAGAAAATCACCGGAGCTCTTGGACATCTTGCCGAGATTCCCCATCACCAGGAACCGGGCGTGCATCCAGTAATGGGCGAACGGCTTGCCGCTGGCCGCCTCGCTCTGGGCGATCTCGTTGGTGTGGTGCACCGCCACGTGGTCCTCGCCGCCCCAGTGTATGTCTATGGTCTCGCCGAGGTGTTTGACCGCCATGGCCGAGCACTCCATGTGCCAGCCGGGAAAACCTTTGCCCCACGGGGACGCCCATTCCATCTGGCGCTGCTCGCCGGGAGCGGCGAATTTCCAGACGGAGAAGTCGGCGGGGTTGCGCTTGGCGGCATTGGCCTCCACGCGCGCGCCTTCCTGTATGCCTTCTATGTGGCTCTTGCCCACCAGCTTGCCGTAATCCGGCAATTTGGAGGTGTCGAAATAAACGCCGTCGCCGGCTATGCTGTAGGTGTAGCCCTTCTTCTCGAGGGCCAGCACCATGTCTATCATTTCCTGTATGTAGTCCGTAGCGGGGCACAGCACGTCGGCGGGCAGGCAGTTGAGGGACTTGTAGTCCTTGAAGAAAGCCTCGGTGTAAAATTTGGCCACGTCCCAGGCGGATTTACCCTCGCGGCGGGCGCCCACTTCCATCTTGTCCTCGCCGGTGTCGGCGTCCGAGGTCAGGTGGCCCACGTCGGTGATGTTCATCACGCGCTTTACCTTCCAGCTGAAAAATTTCAGCATGCGGACAAAAGCGTCTTCCGTTATGTAGGTGCGCAGGTTGCCGATGTGCGCGTAATGGTAGACAGTGGGGCCGCAGGTGTAGATGCCGACTTCGCCGTCTTTTATCGGTTTAAAAATCTCTTTCTGCCTGGTCAGCGTGTTGTAGATCCTGAAGTTCATATTCGGTGTCGCTCTCTATTGGCGGCCGGCCACGGCCTTCCTGATTTTTCCGTCCAGCTGCGTAAAGAAGTAGCCGCACAGTTCGGGGCCTTTACGCCGGGCGTATTTTTCCTGCAGGATGCAGGAGACCTCTATCTCGGAGAACGGGTAGACGGCGCCTTTGGGGGCCAGGGAATAGGTGAAGCCGATGTCCATCGGGTTGTCGCCGGCGTGGTTCTTCACCGCCTCCTCGTAGCTGGCGGTAAGCAGGCCCTCCAGGGCCGCCTCCAGCTCCGGGTCCGGGATCCTCACCAGCTTAAAAGTGCGTTTTTCAAAGGTTATCGCGGCGCCGGGGCCCGAGGGCGCCTGCACCTGGGGGCCGCGCGCGGCCTCGGGAACCGCGCAGCCGGCCAGCGCCACGGCGAGCGGCAGCAGCAGGCGCGCCGGGAATTTCATCATTTAAGCACGCTCACCGCGGCGTAGCAGGACATGGCCTCGCCGTGGCCGATGTCGCCCAGGCCTTCGCGGCTCTTGGCCTTTATGCTGACGTCGGCCTTGTCCATCTTGAGGATCGCGGCCACGGAGCTGCGCATGGCCTCGTAATGGGGCTTAAGCTTGGGCTCTTCCGCCACTATGGTGGCGTCCACGTTAATGATGCGCGCTTTTTTGGAGGCGAGGATCTCTATGGTCTTCTCCGCTATAGCTATGCTGGAGATGCCCATGAGGGTAAGGTCCGTGGGCGGAAAATAAACGCCGATCTCCCCGGCGGAGATCGCGCCGAGCAGCGCGTCGCAGATGGAGTGCAGCAGCACGTCGCCGTCGGAATGGCCGAGCAGGCCCTTGGCATGCTCTATCTTCACGCCGCCCAGGATCAGCGGGCGCCCCTCCACCAGGCGGTGGATGTCGTAGCCGAAACCGGCGCGGGCCAGGGGGATCTTGGCGCGCGTGCTGATGGTTTTTTCGTCTTTCATAAAAGCCTCCGCTATCACCAGGTCTTCCGGGGTGGTCACCTTGATGTTGCGGTAGTTTGAAGGCACCACCGCGGCCTTGAGCCCGAGCTCTTCGAGCACCTGGGATTCGTCGCTGTAATCTTTGCCTCGGCCGGCCGCGTCCAGTATGGCGGCCAGCACTTCGCGCCTGTAGCACTGCGGCGTCTGCACCGCCAGCAGCGAGGCGCGCGCGGGCGTGCGCTCGAAAACTTTACCGTCCGCCGCCACTGTCTTTACCGTATCCTTCAGCGGCACGGCCGGCACGGCAGCGCCGGCCTCGGCCGCCTTTGCGAGGCAGGCCTGTATCAGCTCCCTGGTAACCAGGGGCCTGGCCCCGTCGTGCACGGCCACCAGCGCCGCGCCGGCGCCCACCAGTTTAAAAGCGTTCCTGAGAGATTCCGTGCGGGTTTCTCCGGCGGGAACAGTCTTTATCCCCGCCTCTTCCCAGCCCGGCCCGTACTTCGCCAGGTTCTCCGGCCCGAGCGCCAGGATGACGCTGTCGAATAGCCCGCTGCCGGCGAAGGCTTCTACGGTCCGCTCTATCATCGGGCGGCCGGCCAGGAGCAGGTACTGCTTGTCCCGGCCCATGCGCGCGCCCGAGCCGCCGGCCAGTATTATGGCCTCGGCGCCGCCGGTTTTAACTTTCCTGCCGGGCATAGGGCGCTCTTAAGGCTGCTTGGGCCCCTGCGCCGCGCCTTTCCCCTTGACCCTGGTGAAGATGATGCGGCCCTGCGAGGTCTGCAGGATGGACTGCACCACGGCGTCCACTTTTTTGCCTATAAAATCGCGGCCGTCCTCGATGACTATCATGGTGCCGTCGTCGAGATAGCCGATGCCCTGCTCTTTCTCTTTGCCGTCCTTCATCACGAACACGTTCATGTCCTCGCCGGGCAGCACCACCGGCTTAAGGGCTATGGTCAGGTCGTTGACATTGAGCACCGTTACGTTCTCCAGCGCGGCCAGCTTGTTGATGTTGAAGTCGGTCGTGATGATAGAGGCGCCGAGCTCTTTGGCTATGATCACCAGCTTTATCTGGTTGTCGCTGGTATCTTTTATCTCCCGGTCCAGGACGCGGAACGGGATGTCGCGCGATTCCTGCAGGCGGGCGAGGATGTCCAGGCCGCGGCGGCCCTTGGCGCGGTTGATCGGGTCGTTGCTTTCGGCCAGGGAGTGCAGCTCCTGCACCACGAAGCGCGGGGTAATCATGCCGCCGGTGATGAAATGCGTGTCGCAGATGTCCAGCACGCGGCCGTCCACGATGGCCGAGATGTCGAGCACCTTCATGTTCTTGCCGCCCTTGCGGCCGAGCGAGAGGATGTTCTTGTCCAGGTCGTCGATCTCGGGGATCTTTTTGACGCTGACTATCATGCCCAGCAGCGCCAGCGCGTAACGGATCACCGGGTTGTAGGTAGCCCAGACGTCGTTGAGGCTGGAGTTGCCTATCTGGAAGACGGTGTAGTCCAGCAGTTTGGAGAGGATGATGCCGACCACCGCGCCGATGATGCCGATGATGAGCGAGAACAGGCTGACGTTCTCGAAGACGTACTCTATGCCGATTATCACCAGGCCTATCAGCGCGCCGAAGGCGAGCCCTTTAAGGTCCTTGGAGACGGTCAGCCAGGTTAGCACAGGCGTGCCGATTAAGGCCACGGCCCTGAAGATCCATACTATCATGTGTTGCTCCTTATTCCTTCTTAGTCCCCGCTTTCGCGGGGGTCAATCTCATGAGGGCGGCGTACAGCGCGCCCATGTCGCGCACCACTTCCAGCCGGAGGCCTTTAAAGCGCCCCTCGTCCTTCTTAGGCTGGCGCGGAACGAAAACGGTTTTAAAGCCCAGGCGCTCGGCCTCGGCCAGGCGGCGGTCCATGAAGCCGGGGCTCGCGGACTGGGCCAGTATCCCCACCTCGCCCAGGAAGACGCAGTCGGGCGGCAGGGGGATGTCCTTGGCGGAGCTGATCAGCGCGGCGCAGAAGGCCAGGTCCAGCGCCGGGTCCTTGAGCTTTATGCCGCCGGCCAGCGACACAAACACGTCCATCTCGTCGAAGCGCAGTCCCACGTTCTTTTCCAGCGCGGCGATAAGCATCTGCGCGCGGTTGAGGTCTATGCCGGTGACGGTGCGGCGCGGGTACGGCAGGTAGGAGCGGGACGCCAGCGCCTGGATCTCGGCCAGCATGGGCCGGGCACCCTCGAAGGCCACGGCGAAAGCGCGGCCCGCCAGCGGCCGGTCGCGGTCGGTCTCGGCCAGCAGCAGGCCGGCGTCGTCCACGGGGCGCAGGCCCTTGGAGGTCATCTCAAAAATACCCGTCTCATCCACGGCGCCGAAGCGGTTCTTGTGCGGGCGCAGAACGCGGAAAGCGTTGTTCTTCTCGGCGTCGAAATAGAGCACGGTGTCCACTATGTGCTCCAGCACCTTGGGGCCGGCCAGCGAGCCCTCCTTGGTGACGTGGCCCAGCAGGAACAGCGGCACGCCGGCGGATTTTACGGTCTTAAGCAGCTCGGAGGCGCATTCGCGGATCTGCCCCACGGAGCCGGGGCTGCCCACGAAGTCCGGGTGGTAGACGGTCTGGATGGAGTCTATCACCAGGAAAGCGGGCTTTAAATTGCGGAACTCCTCTATGATGCGCGCCAGGTTGGTCTCCGACATCAGGTATACGTTGTCGGGCCTGGCGCCCAGGCGCTCGGCCCGCGAGCCCACCTGCGCCAGCGATTCCTCTCCGGAAACGTAAAGGACCTTGCCGGCCTTGAAGGCGCCGGAGGCGAGCGCCGCGCAGCTCTCCAGCGTCAGCGTGCTCTTGCCTATGCCGGGCGGGCCCGCCAGCAGCACCACCTGGCCCTTCACCAGCCCGCCGCCCAGCGCGCGGTCCAGCTCGGAGATGCCGGTAGAGGCGTGCTCCACCTTCATGGCCCGCGCCTCGGACAGCTTCACCGGGGGTTCGGAAAAATCGGTAAGACCGCGGCTCTTGGCCGACGCCTTGGTGAGCACCTCTTCGGCCTCCTCCACCAGCGTGTTCCAACCGCCGCAGGACGGGCATTTGCCGGCCCACTTGGGGGTGGCCTGGCCGCATTCCTGGCAACGGTAAATGGTCTTTAGCTTCATATCACTTGGCCATGGACCCCAGCGTGGCGAAGCCGAACAGGTACGCTATGTCCTTGTCTTCGAACAGCACCCGCGTGGTGTAATTGACCCGTTTGGTTTCCGCCATATCGTTAAGCCGCATGCCGGCGGACACATATTTATTAAGCGTCACATCCACGCCCACGTCGTAGCGCGGGTCGTTGAACGAGCGGCCCTTTATGCGCCTGTTGCGCGAGAATTCGGAGCCCTCCACGAACAGGGCCAGCCGGTCCCACCGGGAATTCAGGAACGGGCGCCAGCGCAGGCCCGCGCCGCTCGCGCCGTGCAGCACGCCGGCGTAGAAATCAAACCCGCCCCGCTCCCAGCCCAGCTGGGCGTCTATGGTGTTGAGCGTCTCGTAGTCGGTGCCGTGCGTGGCGTCCTTTACGTTTATCATGTTGGCCCCGCCGAGGTAGTAGTAGCGGCCCGGGCGGGGATAGATCCTGACGCCCAAATTGCTCTTGGAGGCCTTGGCGGCCGGCTCGTACTTGTAGTCCCATTTCAGGTAGGTGCGGAAGCCGCCCACCCGGCCCAGGGCTTCCTTGACGGAAACGCTGGCGTCGCGGATGTTGCTGACCGCCTCGGTAACGTCGGCTTTCATCTTCTGGTCCGAGACCAGCGCGCCGGCCACGCCCTCGCCGCGGTTGACCTTGTCCACGATAGCGTCGGTCTTGTCCAGCATGGCGTCGAGCTTGGCGGTGATGGAATCCAGGCGCTCCACCACTTTCTCCGCGTGGGGCTGGCTATTGGAGACCAGGTCGTTGACGTTGGCGGTGATCTCGCGCAGGTTAGTCATCACCTCGTTGAGGTCCCGGGCCAGGCGGCCCTGCCCGTTGATATCCTCCACCATCTTCTGCAGGCTGCTCACGGCGCGGCCGAGCGCGCGGTCGAGCGGCAGGGCGTCGTCGCCCTTTACGGTGGAGCCGGCCTCTATAACCCCGGCGGCGGGCGTACCCTGGTCCACCTGCAGGAACTTGGAGCCGATCATGCTGGTGGAGCCCACCAGGAAGCGGGCGTCCCTGTAAATCTTCACGCCCTCGCGCACGGCCACCTCTACCACGACCTTGTCGTTCTTAAGGTAGATCTCTTTTATCTTGCCGACTTCGACGCCGGAAAGTTTTACGGTGGACTTGTCGGGCAGGCCGGCCACGTCGGAGAATTCCGCGTAAATGGGGTAGAACTTCTGGAAGGAATAATCGCCCAGCAGAAAAACGGCGGTCCCGAAAAGCACGGAACACACCAGTACGAATACGCCTACTTTCATCTCGCCGTTCATGACATCCTTTTACAGGGCTTCGGCCGAATGATATCTATATACGATATCCATTATATAAAAAGTGGATGGGGTCAGGTCTTGAATCTTGACATTTTGCGGGACAGCAGCTTGCTGACCGCCGAGTAATGAACCCCGAGCACGTCAGCCACGGCTTTCTGGGAATAGCCGTGGGTTTCCACAGCTTCGAACACCTTCCAGACCTTTCTGCCTGGGCCGTTCAGTATATTGGCAAGGTCAGGCCTTCCGGCAAACCTCTGCGCCTTGGGAACTTCACGCATGTTACCGGAGTCCAGCGCCTGCTGTCTGCACCAGGCAGCGAATTCTTCACTTCCCAGCACCATACCCGAGACTATCTGGGTCTCGAGGTCGATATCTGTGGCCTCGAGGACAAAATCGACGTATCTTTTCGTTGCGTCAGTCGGTTCCTGGCCGAATTGCCCCAGCAGCCACCTCGTGTCCAGGCAAGGTTCGGGCTCAGCCAACCCGGCGGTAGCCAAATAGCTGCTCCAAGGCCAATCTTCCGGCCCACGGGCGATACCCGCCCTTACCGGATTGAGCACCACGTAGCGCGCGGCTTCCAGCAGGTGCGCGTCCCGCTCTATGATTATCGCCTTGTACCGCCCTTGGAACACATGCCCGACCTTGTTGTGCAGCCAGTTGTACTTCTGTGTATAAACCCCGTTCAACTGCCGCATCGCCGCGGAAAGATTGCCGCGGGGCGTCTCCAGCACTAGATGATAATGATTCCCCATCAGGCAGTAAGCGTGACAGTGCGTCTCGAAGCGGCGATTGACGTCGGCAAGGATACTCAGGAACTTACTGCGGTCCTCGTCGTCAATGAAGACCTGTGCCCGCCTGTTGCCGCGAGACGTGACGTGATATAGAGCACCCGGGTACTCTATGCGTAATGGCCTGGCCATAATCCCCCCCTCTTTGCAAAACTATCCCCTATATTGTAAGAGATCCCCCCGACAACCGCATGTCGGGTTCTACAGCCTGCAAAAAATGGCCGACAGGGGAACCTAGCGGCTTTATTGAGGAGATTGGGGCGAATGGGGTCTGGGGTCAGGTCTTGAATCTTGACATTTGGCAGGGCGGAGCAAAGACTGTTTTTTGCCGCCAACACCCGTCAGCTTTAAACTGGCCGAAAATGTCAAGATTCAAGACCTGACCCCAATTATTTGCGGGAGAGGTGGGAGATTTCCATGAATTCTTTGACGGCGGGGTTTTCGGACTGGCGGAACTTGGCCGGTTCGGCCACTTCGGCGAACTTGCCGTCGTAGAGCATGGCCACCCGGCTGGAGATCTCCAGCGCCAGGCTAAGGTCGTGGGTGACCACCACCGAGGTGATGCCCAGTTTGTCGCGCATGTCCGTGATGAGTTCTTTTACCATGCCGGTAGTCACCGGGTCCAGGCCGGTGGTGGGCTCGTCGTAGAGCATGTACTTCGGCTCGGCCGCTATGGACCGCGCCAGCGACACGCGCTTCTTCATACCGACCGACAATTCGGAAGGCTTAAGCTGCTCCACGTCCTTGAGCCCCACCAGCGCCAGCTTCTCTTTGACTATGCGCGGGTAGTCGGCCTTGGGCACGTCCGTCAGGTATTTCAAGCCGAAAGCCACGTTCTCCATCACCGTCAGGGAGTCGAACAGCGCCCCCTCCTGGAACAGGTAGCCGAAACTGCGGCGCACCTTGGCCAGGGTAAATTCGTTGTTGGTGACGGCGATGTCCTGGCCGTCCACCAGGATGCTGCCGCTGTCCGGCTTGAGCAGCCGGATCAGGCATTTAATGAAGGTGCTCTTGCCGATGCCGGAGGGGCCGATCACGCTGAACAGTTCCCCCTCCTTTATATCCACGGAGACGCCGTCGAAGATGCATTTCTCGCCGAAAGCCTTGCTGAGATCCTTTATCTCTATCATATGCCCACCGCCACCAGCAGCGCGCTGATAAAGTAGTCCAGCACCATCACCAGCACCATGCTGGCCACCACGGCCTCGGTGGTGGACTTGCCCACGCCTTCGGCCCCGCCCTTAGTGCTCATGCCTTTATAGCACGAGACCGTGGCTATCATGAAGGCGAAGAAGAAGGTCTTCAGGAAGCCGTGCATGAAATCCGCGATGTCGAGATAGGTCAGGATGTCGTCAAAGTAGACCGCCGGGGAGATGTCCAGTTTTACCACGCCGACCAGGCAGCCGCCGGCCACGCCCAGAAAATCAGCCAGCACGGTCAAGAGCGGCAGCATGATCATGAAGGCGATGTAGCGCGGCACCAGCAGGTGGCGCGTGGGGTTGGTGCCCAGCGTGTAGAGCGCGTCTATCTGCTCGGTCACCCGCATGGTGCCGATCTCGGCGGTCACCACGGCGCCGGCGCGGCCGGCCACCACCACGGAGGTCAGCACCGGGCCCAGTTCCTTGAGCATCGTGAAGGCCACCATGGTGCCGATGTACATCGGCTCGCTGAAGAGGTTGCGCATCGAGTGGCCCATCTGCAGGGCCAGCACCATGCCGGTAAAAAAGCTGGTCAGCACCGTAACGGTGACGGAATCCACGCCGATCTTGACGCACTGCTTGATGGTTTCGGAAAGCTCGAACCGGGAGCGGAAGAACCAGAAGACCACGGACTTGAGCATGAGCGCCGAGGCGCCCAGGGCCTCGGTAAGGCCGATGAACTCGTGGCCTATGTGCTCGGTTATATAGTGTTTCATTCCAGGTACACCCTCGGCACCCGGGAGGTGATCAGCGTGACGATCTCGTAGGTGATGGTGCCGGCGAGGTCGGCCAGCTCGGCCGCAGTTATCTCCTCGTCGCCCTGCCGGCCCAGCAGCACGGCCTCGGACCCGACGGAGGCGTCCTTCACGCCGGTGACGTCCACCATGGTCATGTCCATGGTAACGTTGCCCAGCACGCGGCAGCGCCGGCCGCCTATCAGCACGTCGGCCTTGTTGGAGAAGCGCCGCAGGTAGCCGTCGCCGTAGCCGGCGGGGATGGTGGCGATCTTCATGCCGCGGTCGGCGCGGAAAGATTTATCGTAGCTCACATAGGCGCCTTCGCGCACGTTCTTGATGAAAATTATTTTCGTCTTCAGCGCCAGCGCCGGCTCGAAGCCCTCGGCCAGCCCGTAGGCGGCTATGCCGCAGCGCACCATGTCCAGCCGGCTGACCGGGTATTTCACCGCGGCGCAGGAATTGGCGGCGTGCAGCGCCAGGCCGCGCGCGCCGCGCAGCTCCAGCTCCGCCGAGGTTTCGCTGAAGAAAGCCAGCTGCTGGCCCGTATACTCCGGGTCGGAATCGGCGCTGGACAGGTGGGTGTAGAGTCCCGCCACCGAGACGGCTCCGGAGGAAGAAAGTTCGTCGTAAATTTTAAGGACGGAAGGCCGGCGGGCGCCGATGCGGCCCATGCCGGTCTCGAGCTTGATGTGGCAGACGGCTTTTTTGCCCAGCCGGCGCGCGGCTTCGGCCACCTGCCTGGCGGCGTCCAGGCTGGCGATGGTAACCATCAGGTCCGCGTTGATGGCCTCGACGAAGCTTTCAAAGGGATAGAGGCTCCCCAGCACCAGCACCGGCGCCAGCACGCCCGCGCCCCGCAGGGCCAGGCCCTCCTCCACGGAGGAGACGCCGAAGCCCCAGACCAGGCCTTCCCGCTCGGCCAGGCGGGCCAGCTCCACGGCGCCATGGCCGTAGGCGTTGGCCTTTACCACGAAAAGCAGCCGCGCGGGGGCGGCTGTTTTCTTAAGTTTCTGCAGGTTGCGCCGCACGGCCGAAAGCCGTATTTCGGCGCGCGTGGGCCGCAGGATGGTGGCGGGAGCCATGACCTCTAGAACACTGCCTCTTCGGGCACGGCGTTCTCTATGCTGGGCATGGCGGGGTTCTCGAACTTGGTGAACTCGTTGAAGAAAGCGAGCTCCACGTCGCCCACCGGCCCGTTGCGCTGCTTGGCGATGATGAGAATAGCCTTGTTTTTGAGCGTCGGGTCGGTGCGGTTGTAATATTCGGGGCGATGGATCAGGCCCACCACGTCGGCGTCCTGCTCGATGGAGCCGGAGTCGCGCAGGTCGGACAGCTGCGGGCGGTTGCCCTCACGGGCCTTGTCTTCGCTGCGGCGGTTGAGCTGCGACAGCGCCATCACGGGGACTTCCAGGCTGCGGGCCAGGTCCTTGAGCAGGCGGGAAATTTCGGACACTTCCTGCTGGCGGCTCTCGATCTTGCCGGCGCCGCGGATGAGCTGCAGGTAGTCGATGACGATCAGGCCGAGCGTCTTGTTCTCGCTCTTGAGCTGGCTCATCAGCTTGCGCGTGCGGTTGCGGATCTCGAGGATGTTGAGGCCCGGGGAATCGTCTATAAACAGCGGGGCCTTGGAGACCTCGCCGGTGTAGCGCGTCAGCTGCGGCCAGATCTCGCGCGGCAGGCGGCCGTTGCGCACGCCGCCCAGGTTGGCGCGGGCCGCGGAGCAGATCATGCGCTGCATGATGGAATATTTATTCATTTCCAGCGAGAAGAAAGCCGTCGGGATGCCTTTCTCCACGCAGGCGTGGTAGGCCATATTGAGGGCCATGGCGGTCTTGCCCTGGCTGGGGCGGGCCGCCAGGATGATCAGGTCGGACTTCTGCAGGCCGCCGGTCATCTCGTCGAGCTTGGAGAAGCCGGTGGGCACGCCGGTGATGGAATTGTGGTTGGAGTAGTACTTCTCTATGCGGCCGAGCACCTCGGTGGCCAGCTCGGAAGCCGGGCTGAAGCCGTGCGAGGTATGGCGCTGCGCCACGCCCAGCACCTGCTCCTCGGCGAAATCCATGATCTTGCCCACGTCCTCGGCGCCCTCGAAGGACTTTTCCACGATGCTGGTGGAGACGCGGATGAGTTCGCGCAGCTGGGCCTTCTCTTTGACTATCTGGGCGTAGGCCTGGGTATGGGCGGAGGTGGAGACCTTGTCCATCAGGTCGCCCAGGTACTTCTGGCCGCCCAGTTCTTCCAGGCGGCCGGTCTTTTTGAGCTCTTCGGAAAGCGTGACCACGTCCACGGGCTGGTTGCGCCCGCGCAGTTCCAGCATCGCCTCATAGATCTTGCGGTGCTGTTCGCTGTAAAAATGTTTAGGCTGGAGAACCTCGGTAATGTTCTCTATGACTTCTTTCTCGATGAGCATGGCCCCGAGGACGGCCATTTCCGCGTCGAGTGAATTTGGAGGAACCTTGCTGTAGGTCATATACTCCCCCTGCTGCTTTTAAGTAAAGCCCGGGCCGGCTGGTTAAAGCTGGCCCGGGCGTTCCAAGAGTTGAAGTTACTTGCTCTGGGCCGAAACGGCGACCTTGATCTTGGCCGCGATGTCAGCCTTGAGGACGATCTCGACTTCGAAGGTGCCGACGGCCTTTATGGAGGCCGGCAGGCGGATCATGTCTTTGTCTATCTCGATGTCGGCGGCGGCCAGGTTCTTTATGATGTCGCTCTTGGCCACGGAACCGAACATGACGCCCTCTTCGGAGACGGGGCGGGAGAAGGACAGGGTGATCGCGGAAAGGCGCCTGGCCAGGCCCCCGAGGGCCTCGTTCTCGCCGGCGACGCGCTTGGCGCGTTTGTCGGCGCTGTTCTTCCAGGCGCTGAGGGCGCCGGGGGTGGCGGTTTCCACCAGGCCGCGGGGCATCAGGAAATTCCGGGCGTAACCGTCTTTTACGGTCTTAATGTCGCCGGAGCGGCCGAGGTTGGTGACGTCTTTTTTTAGTATGACTTTCATGATTAATACTCCAGTATTAGCCGTTATAGGACATGAGGGACAGGTTGCGGTTGATCTTTACCGCCCTCATGATCTGGCGCTGGTGCTTGGCGCAGGCGCCGGTGATGCGCCGGGAAAGGATCTTGCCGGTGTCGGTGCAGAAGCTCTTTACGATCTGAGCCTGCTTATAGTCCACCAGGTCAATGTGTTCAGCGCAGAGCCTGCAGACCTTGCGGCGCGGGGCGAACCTGCGGCCGCCGGGGCGGCGAGGACCGGGACCGCCTTCGCGGTGCATGGGGGCGCCCATGGGCGGCCTGGCTGCGGCCGGCGCGGGGGTCGGGCTCTGACTGGGGGTAGTTTCTTTGTTCTCCATATGTGATAGCTCCTACTGGTTTTTAAAAGGGTACTTCTTCTATGCCGGAAGCGTCGCCCCTGGGCTCCGCCGTCTCGACAGCCGCCGGCTCCTCGGAGTCGTGCTGCTGGGGCGTCTCGCCGCCCGCCGCTTCGCCGTAGGCCATTAACTGCACCCTGCGGGCGGTTACTTTCATCTCTTTGCGCTTCTGACCGGTCTTATCGGTATACTCGGAAGCGGTCAGCCGCCCCTCTATCAGGACAGGGCTGCCTTTCTTCATCTTGTCCTTGCAGCGCTCGGCTGCGGGACCCCAGACGGTGACGGACACAAAAGTGGTGTCGTCCTTCCATTCGCTGGTGGCCTGGTCCTGGTAACGGCGGTTTACGGCAACGGAGAGGGAAGCTACACCCTGCTGCTTCTGCGTGAAGCGCAGTTCAGGATCACGGGTAAGCCTTCCGGCTATCATGACCTGGTTAATTTCCGGTATCCGTATGTCCATAGGGCCCCCGCGGGGTTCCTTAGGCCTTTTTAACCGGCTGCTCAACGGCCGCTTTCATAAGCAGGGAGCGCAGAACGGTCTCCTGCAGCTTCAGGTTATGGTTGATGACCTTGACGCTCTCGGGAGTCGCCTTGATCTTCATATAAACGTAGAAGCCGTCGCGATTCTTGCCGACGGCGTGGGAGAACTTCTTGCGGCCCAGCCTGTCTTCGGCCAGCACCTCGCCCTTCTCATCAGTAAGGATCTTCTTGGACTTTTCCACCGCTTCGCCGACTTCCGCGTCGGTAAGCTGGGGATTTATAATCAGCATTAACTCATAGGTATTCATAGTAGGTTAATGATACCAAATCGGAGGAGGCTTTACAATACTGGGGCGCAGACCACGACCTGCTTCATGGACGCCTCGCCGAAAGGCCTGCGCTTGAAATCCCCGTAACGCCTGAGCGCCCTGAAACCGTTGTAGTGCAGCAGCGCCTGCAGCTCTTCAGGAAAAAAACACCGTAAATTAAGGCTTTTTTTGACCGTTTTGCCTGTTTTCTCGCTCCGGTAATGCCAGACGATGCGCGAGGTCTGGGCCATTTTATCGTAGGAGTAGGTTTCGTTGACCAGCACCTTGCCGCCGCCGCCCGGGGCATCGTAGTAGGCCACCGGCAGCATCTCCTCCGGGTCGCGGGTGAGGTAGCGGGGGTCCGGGCTGAACACGTCGAAGATAAAACGCCCGCCCGGGGCGAGGTGCGCCCTGACGGAACGGAAAAAGCCCTCCAGCTCGGGCCGGCGGCCGAAATGCTGCATGGAATTGAAGGCGATAAAGATAAGTTTGAACTTGCGGCCCAGACGGAAATTCCTGGCGTCGCCGGCTTTGAAATCTATTTTCACGCCGGCGACGGCGGCCTTGGCGCGGGCGCGGGCCAGCATGGGGGCGGCGTAATCCAGCCCGGTGATGTCGATGCCCTTCTTCTTTAACGGTATGGTCAGGCGGCCGGTGCCGCAGGCCAGCTCCAGCACGGGGCCGCGGGCTTTCCGGGCCTCGGCCAGGTAGAAGGCGAGGTCGTCCTCATAGGGCTGGTTGAAGGCGTCGTAATGATCGCCGTCCCAGTAAACCTCCGACCCGTCCGCCGTTTTTGTCATAGTGACATTTTACCTTTTATAGGGGGCGGCGGGTGCTCCTCCCCAAAACCCTTGGGGAAAGGGGGGCCCCGCTTAATTTCCCGCGGGGGGGAAACCGCGCTGGGCTATGCCCGTGCCGTATCAAGAGCTATGCTCGTCAGACGGCCAACGGTTTCCCTGCGGCAAGCCGGGTTTTGGGGAGGAGCACCCGCTGCCCCCTCACTTGGTATAATCTCAAAATGCTCAAAGAGAGACCCTGGTTTGCGCCGGCGGGGATATTACTGGCCGCGTTGCTGGCTTTTGGGCTGACGCTGAAGGTCGGGTTCTTGTGGGACGACCACCGGATGATAGAGCAGAATCCGAGGCTAGAGCTCACCGCGGCCAATCTGGGAGCGGCTTTCAAGGGAGACCCTTTTTCGCAGGGCCTCAACTATTACCGGCCCTTGCAGACCGTCAGCAACATGACCGATTTCGCGGTCTGGGGCTACAGACCCTTCGGTTATCACCTCACCAATTTCGCTGCCCACGCCGCGGCGGCCGTACTGTTCTTCTACCTGGCCATGGCGCTGGGCCTGGGCCGGGGAGCGGCCCTCTGCGCCGGAATTCTGCTGGCGGTGCACCCCGCCGCCGTCGAGCAATTGCTCGTGGTGGCAGGGCGGGCGGAGCTGGCCTCGGCGGCCTGCACGCTGGCCTCGCTGCTGCTGCTGGTCAAAGGCCGGACCATCCTTTCTTTCCTCCTCTTCCTGGCCGCGGCCGGCTTCAAGGAGAACGGGATAATAACCCCGGCGCTCGGCGCGCTGTGTTTCTGGTATCTGAAAAAAGACAGAAAAGAATATCTCAAGCTGCTGCCGTTCTTCGCTTTTATCCCCCTCTACCTTTTCCTGCGCCACCAGGCGTTGGGCCTGGACGCGCTGTCCAAAGGTTTTCTGCCGGTGCTCTCCGGCCTCTTCCTTAAGGTACCGCAGACAGTGCTGGTTTATCTTAAGGAAGCGCTGCTGCCTTTTGGCATGCATTCCCACCGCATGCAGCCGGCCTCGGCGGCGCTCAACTACCTGGCGCTGCCGCTGCTGGCTGGAGCGGGATTGTTATTGTGGAAAAAAGGCGGGAGAGCCGCGCTGTTCTGCGCGGGCTGGTACCTGCTCAACCTCGCCCCTAAAATGCCGCTGCTGGCGACCAACGACCTGATGCTGGACCACTGGGTCTACCTCGCCAACGCCGGGCTTTTCCTCTGGGCCGCTAGCGCCCTCTACCCGTTGCGCAAGCTTTTCCCGGCGGCCGCGCTGATTCTGATAATGGCCTCGGCGGTAAACATCACCCGGCGCGACACAGACCTGAAGATCTACGAGCACGGGGCGCGGCGCTCGCAGTCCAAGCCGATGCTCTACAACCTGGCGCGGGAATATTACCTGCTCGGCAGAACGGCCGAAAGCCTGCCCATACTTGAGAAAATAACCACGGAAGACCCCGGCAACGCCATGTACCTCAACGGCCTGGCGCTGGCGCGCTGGCGGGGCGGCGACACGCCCGGCGCGCTGGCCGCGCTGGACGCGGCCCTGGCCGCAAAACCCGGGAGCGCCGAAACCCATTACAACAGGTACTGCGTCCTGGCCGCCGCCGGCAAAAAAGAGGCCGGCGCCGCCCTGGCCGCCTCCCTGCAGGCGGACCCGCGCTACGCCCCCTCGCTGCTGGCCGCCGCCAGGCTTAACGCCGGGGCGGGCAGACGGCTGCCCGCGGCCGCTTTCTACACGCGGCTGCTGGAGATAAATCCTTACGATCTGGAAGGGCTCAACGACTACGGCATCCTGCTCGCCATGGGCGGGGACCCCGCCGGAGCCCGGGAGCTTTTCAGCAGGGCGCTGAAAGTCGCCCCCGGCCTGGTCAGCGCGCGACAGAACCTGGCGCGGCTGGCGGCGCTGGAAAAGAAATAATTTACTTCTTAAACCCGGCTTGGAACGCTTTCAGGTCGGCCAGCATCACGCGCTCGTCGGCCAGCATCGCCGCCATCGCGTCCTTGAAGATCTGTTTGGTGAGCTGCTTGTAAAGGCCGGTGTAGCAGACTATCGCGCGCTCGGAGCGCGAGACATGATTGCGCATCGCCGCCTCTATGGAGCGGGATGGTTGGGTGCTCCGTTCCCGGAAGCCGGTGCCTTCCTTGAAGTACCCGCCCAGCTTCTTAAGGCGCGTCCGTTTCTCCCGGGCCAGCCGCAGGAAAATTTCCTTGATCTCCGCCCCCTTCTCATGGGAGCGGCCGAACGTTTCAGCCTCCACCTCGAAGATGGAAACAGATTCCATCTCCAGGTTTATGGTCACGCGTATCAGTTCTTTGAGCAACATTATAGGGCCACCTTTACTACGATTTTAATTACTTCCGCCGGGGCGTCCGCCGCCAGCCGCGGCGCGTGGGCGTCCTCCGGCCACAGCACGGCCAGCCGGCCGGCCTCTACCAGCGCGGGCGTCCAGCCCCCGCGCACCCGTCCGAAACAAATATCCTTCTCCGCGTCGTAGGCCTCGGTCAGCTCCAGGCGCGCCAGCGGCGCCCAGCCTATGACCTCCGAGCCCTGGGCGAGGTACTGCACGTCCAGGTAGGCCCGGTGCGCCTCGAACTTCGGCTCCGCCGGCGCGGAGGTAACGTAGCGCTGCACTATGGCGAAAACTTTCTCCCCGTCTATCGGGTAGCGGCCGTCGGGCAGAGCGCCCGTCCCCGGCCGGCGCAAAAATTCCAGCGCCTGCGCCAGCCCGGGCGTCATGCCCGCCTGCCGCTCCAGCAGCCCCAGGTCGGTGACTATCATTTCACGGCCCCCGTCTGCGCCGCGCGGCGGCGCACGGTCTCAAGCCGCGCCAGGTCCCCGATATCGCACCAGAACGGGGAAACGTCCTCGAAGCCTTTTATTTTTTCACCTGCCGCGGCCAGCCGCAGGTACACCCCCGTGACGGAGAACACGCCGGTCTCCGTCATCTTTGAAAAGATGGAAGGCGAGACCACCTGGATGCCGCTGAAAGCCAGCGGCCGCAGGCCCGGCAGGGAGGACTCCCCCTCGCGGCCTTTTAAATTCATGTTCTGGTCGAACACCAGCCGCCGCGCCGAAGGCCGCTCGCGCGCGGCCAGCGTGGCCAGCGCCCCGGAGGCCAGGTGCGCCGCGTAAAGGGCGCGCAGGTCCAGCTCGGAATACACGTCGGCGTTATACGCGAAGAACGGGCGCCCGTCGTCGAAGAAAGCCGCGGCTTTCTTCAGCCCCCCGCCGGTCTCCAGCGGGAAGGCTTCCTCCCGCGACAGCTCAAGCCTGAGCCCGAAATTATTTTTGGAGCGCAGGAAAGCCGCTATCTTCTCGTGAAAATGATGTGTGTTCACCACCGCCCCGGTCACGCCGGCCGCCGCCAGGCGCCGGAGCACCAGCTCCAGCGCGGGCACGCCGCCGATGTCCACGAGCGCCTTAGGGAGCTCGTCGGTCAGGGGGCGCAGGCGGGTGCCAAGGCCCGCCGCGAAGACCATTGCTTTCATTTGGCGGCCCCGATCTCGCGGTGGGACAGCTCCACCCGCGCGCCGTAGCGGCCCTTAACGCGGGCGGCCAGCGCCTCGGCGCAGAACACCGAGCGGTGCCTGCCACCGGTACAGCCGAAAGCCACGGACAGCGAGCTGAAATTGCGCGAGAGGTAGTTCTCCACGCTCAGGTCGGTCAGGGCGTAGACGCTCTCCAGGAATTTGGAAACTTCCGGCTCCTTGAGCAGGAAGTCCATCACCGGTTTATCCCGGCCGGTGAGCTGGGCGTACTCCTCGTAGCGCCCCGGGTTGGGCAGGGCGCGGCAGTCGAAGATGAACCCGCCGCCGTGGCCGCGGTCATCCAGCGGCACGCCGTTCTTGTAGGAAAAGCTCATCACGCGCACGGTAAGGCCTAACTTGGTCTGCCCGAACTGGCGCAGCGCCGAGGAGGCCGAGATGCGCTTGAAGCAGGCGGTCAGCTCCGGCACTTTCACCTCGAGCTCCGTGTTCCTGAGCAGCCACTCTATGTTGCGCACCGCGTAGGGCACGCTGGCGAGGAAATGGGTCTTGCGCTCGTAGAAACCGCGCAGGCCGTAGGCGCCCATGGCCTGCATGATGCGGATATAGACGAAGGCCGGGTAATGGCGCATGAACTCCGCGGCCTTCTGGCCCGAGGCCTCGAGGTAATACCGGCGCAGCTCGTCGCGGGTCTCCGGGGCGAGGTCGGCTTTGCCGTCGTAGAGCAGCGAGGCCAGGTCGTAATGCGGCGCGCCGCGGCGGCCGCCCTGGTAGTCTATGAACCACGGCTCGCCGTCCCGCAGCATGATGTTGCGGCTCTGGAAGTCGCGGTAGAGAAAATAATCCGCCGGGGCTTCCAGCAGGAAATCGGCGAACCGGACGAAATCCTCCTCGAGCTTGGCCTCGTTGAACGGGATCTTGGCCAGCTTGAGGAAGTAGTACTTGAAATAGTTCAGGTCCCACATTATGGACTGCCGGTCGAAGCTGTCGCGCGGGTAACAGAACTTGAAGTCCAGCCCGCGGCCGGCCTGCGCCTGAAATTTGGGGAGCCAGTCGAGAACTTTTTTATAGGAGGCCATCACCTGCGGGGGCAGCTCGCTGCCTTTGCGCTCGGCCGTCAGGTATTCGAACAGGGTGGTGCTGCCGAGGTCTTCCTCCAGGTACACGCCCTGGGGAGAGTCCTCGGCGTAAATCTCGGGCACCGGCAACCTTTCGGCGCGGAAATGCCGGGAGAAAGACAGGAAAGCGCGGTTCTCCAGCTTATCGGGGCCGAAGGCGCCTATGACGGAGCGGCCGCTGCCGCCAAGGCGGAACAGGCGGCGGGCGGAACCGTCCGCCTTTAAAGGCTCGAAGGTCTCCGGCTCGCGGCCGAAGGTTTTTTTGTAGAGCGCCCTGAGCGGCGCCTCGGGCTGCGGTTTAAGTTCCGCGGTTTCCTTCTCTTGATTCTTGAGCGGCATGGTTTCTCCTGCAGGAATTATACCTTATGGCCTACTTCACGGCGCCCAGGGCGCGCAGCGCCGACTGCATGAAGCCGAAGAACTTGCCCTCGTCCAGGTCTTCCTTGTCGCTGTTCCAGGAGCCGGCCAGGCAGTACCAGTCCGTCTCGCCCCGCCTGAGCAGCCAGGCCGCGGACAGCACGCCGGGCTCCGAACCGCCCTTATACCCGGCGTAGGAGAAGGCGGGCGGGATGTCCAGGCCTTTATTCAGGCCAAGAATATCCAGCGCGGCGTCGCTGCCGCCGGCGGCGAAATACTGCATCAGCGCGCAGACGTCCGACGGGGAAGCGGGCCACTCCAGTTTATCCACGCCGAACGGGCTGCGCTTTACCTTCTCGGCGGCGAGCGGCGTCTCCAGGCCCGCCAGGAAGGCGTATTTTTCCCCGGCCGGCAGGTTGAGGTATTTCACCGCGGCCCCGGTGTCGGAGCGCAGGCGGAACAGCTCCGAGGTTTTAAGGAAAGGCGTAAGCCGCGCCGGGTCGGAGTGTCCCAGCGCCGCCAGCCTGGATTCTATGTTGCGGCGGCCTACGGCGGAGATCAGCAGGTCCGAGGCGGTATTGTCGCTCTCCGAGATCATCATGGCGGCCAGCGTATGGGCCGTCAGCGGGGAGCCGTCCGGCCACTCCTGCAGGCGCCCCGACGGCAGCGACTTGTCCGCACTCCCCAGCCTGAACACCCGGCTCCACGGCACCCGCTCCTCCAGCATGGCGCCCAGCACGTAAAGTTTGAAAACCGAGCCGACGGCGAAATACTCCTTCTCGTTGAGCCCGGCGAGGCGCTGCGGCTCTTTGCCCAGGCGCACGGCCAGCAGGCCGGCGCGGCCCGGCAGCCCGGCCAGCCCGGCCTCTACCCCGGCCAGCGTGGCGTCCTTTTTGTAGGGAACCTTGAAGAACAGCCCGCCGATCAGGCCGGTCTCCGGGTCCAGCGTCAGGGAGACCGGGATCTCGTAGCCCGCGTCCGTGGAATAGACGAAACGCCCGGCCAGCTCCCCTTCGGCCCGCTCCAGCCGCACGCCGGTAACGCGGCCGGCTTCCCGGCGCAGCGAGACGAGGATCTCCTCAAGCTGGGCCAGCGACACGCCACGGAAGAATTTTTTATCGAAGAGCCGTTCCACCCCCCCGGGGTTTTCAGCCACCCGCAGCGAAAGTTCACGCGCCGCGGTTTCGGCTTTCCCCGGGCTCCCGGCGGCGCCTGCTCCACCGCAAAAAATAAAAAGGCACAAGAAAGCGGGTAGACATTTCATCTCAAAATTATACAATTAGTCCAGATAAAACTTTTCAGCCGGGAGAGCATATGGCCCTGATACTCAAGAACGTTAAAGACGGGATAGGCGTACTGACGCTCAACAACCCGGCCCGCCGCAACGCGCTGAGCCTGGAACTCTGCGACGAGCTGGTGGCGGCGCTGGAGGACCTCAAGGCCAAGAAAGTCCCGGTCATCATCCTGCGCGCGGCCAAGGACTCGCGGGTCTGGTCCGCCGGCCACGACATCACCCAGCTGCCCAAGGTGCACAACGATCCCCTGGCCTACGACAGCCCGATGGAGATAGCTTTCCGCGCCATCCAGAATTACCCCGGCCCGGTGATCGCCATGATCCAGGGCAGCGTGTGGGGCGGCGCCACCGACCTGGCCGTCACCTGCGACCTGGCCGTGGGCGACGAGACCGCCACCTTCGCCATCACCCCGGTGAAGATGGGCCTGCCCTATAACGCTTCCGGCATCATGCACTTCATCAACCGCGTGGGCAGCAACATCGCCAAGGAGATGTTCTTCACGGCCGAGCCGGTTAAAGCCGACCGCGCCTACCATTTCGGCATCCTCAACCACCTCATCCGCTCCAAGGAGATAGAGGAATTCACCTTCGGCCTCGCCAAGATCATAGCCGGCAACTCGCCGCTGGCCGTGTCGGTCATCAAAGAACAGTTCCGCATCCTCTCGGAAGCCCACCCCATAAGCCCCGAATCCTTCGAACGCATCCAGGCCCTGCGCCGCAAGGTGTACAACAGCGGCGACTACGAGGAAGGCATCAAGGCCTTCATGGAGAAGCGCAAGCCCAAGTTCAAGGGCGAGTAAGCCGGGACTTATTTAGCGGAGAAGTTCAGCAGGAAGGGTTCTTTGCCCGCCGGGCGGCCGGCGCCCAGGCGGGCCACGGCGGAAAGCTTAAGCGCGCCGGGGCGCAGCGGGGAGTCCATCAGGGAGTAGGGCGCGCCCACGCCGGAGAAGCGCAGTTCGTCCTTGACCACTTTCCCCTCGAAAGACAGGAACTCGTACTTGCCGTACACCAGCACCGGCCGCGCCAGCACCGCGCGCAGCATGGCGGCGTGTTCCGGCAGGTAAACCTTGAAGAACGAAAATATTTTGTCCGCCGCTGCGGCGCTTTTTTTGCAGGCGTAGGAGCAGGGGTGCCAGCTGATCACGTGCATATTGGCCAGCGGGAAACCCTTTTTATAGTTGATATCCCCCACCTTCCGGTACAGCGCGGCGTCGCCCGGCGTCAGCCTTGAAAAGAAATTGCAGACGTTGTTCAGGCCGAAATGGTATTTTTTCGCGGCCGGGGTCAGCTCGTGGGTACGGCGTATCAGGTCCGTACGCTCCGAATAATTCTCTTTCCAGTCCAGGTAGGCGTCCACGCAGCAGGGCGGGTAGCCCAGCAGCAGCCCCCACTCGCGCGTGGTCTCGGCACGGCCCCAACTGGCGGCCGCGGCCTCCAGGTCCTTCTTTTTGCGCCCTATCAGCAGCATCTTCTTGCCGTATTTGGGCGCGGCCTTGAACCCCTTGCGGCCGAACAGCGCCTCGGGCAGCAGGTACTCCATCTTCAGCTTTAAACAGAGGTCCTTCAGGTAGGGCCAGTCGGCTCCGTCGAAGTCGGTGTAGAGCACCGGCTTTATGCCGGTGAGCAGGGCGGCCAGGTCCGAGAAGCCGGGGTCGGTATCCCGGATCTCGGACAGGGCGCCTATTTTTTTAGCCAGCCGGGTGATCACTTAATCTTTGCTCGCGTAGTTGGGGGTTTCCTTGGTGACCTTAACGTCGTGGACGTGGCTTTCTTTAAGGCCGGCGTTGGAGATGCGCACAAAGCGCGCGCGCCGCCTGAGGTCCGCGAGGTTCTTGCAGCCGCAGTAGCCCAGGCCCGCGCGCAGGCCGCCGGTGAGCTGGTGGATAATGGCGGCCACAGTGCCCTTGTACGGGACCTGACCTTCTATGCCTTCGGGGACCAGCTTGTCCCTCTCCACCCCGGCCTGGCCGTAGCGGTCCTTGGAGCCGGCCTCCATGGCCCCGACGGAACCCATGCCGCGGTAGGCCTTGTAGGAGCGGCCCTGGAAGAGGATGATGTCGCCGGGTGCCTCCTCGGTGCCGGCCAGCAGGGTGCCCAGCATCACGCAGCTGGCGCCGGCGGCCATGGCCTTGGTGATGTCGCCGGAGAACTTGATGCCGCCGTCGGCTATGACGGGGGTCTTGCTGCGCGCGGCGGCCTTCACGGCGGCGCTCACCGCGGTGAGCTGCGGCACGCCCACGCCCGAGATAACGCGCGTGGTGCAGATGGAACCGGGGCCTATGCCCACCTTTATGGCGTCGGCGCCGGCCTTTATCAGGTCCAGCGCGCCCTGGTAGGTGGCCACGTTGCCGGCTATCACCTCGCAGCCGTAGCGGCGCTTCACTTCCTTAAGCGTTCTGAGAACATTGGCGGAATGGCCGTGCGCGGAGTCCAGCGAAATAATGTCGGCGCCGGCCGCCACCAGCTCGCCTGCCCGCTCCACCGCGTCGGGCCCGGCGCCTATGGCCGCGCCCACGCGCAGCCGGCCGGCCTTATCCTTGCAGGCGTCGGGGTACTGCTTGGTGTTGAGGATGTCGCGCACCGTGATGAGGCCCTTCAGCTCGCCGTTGCGGCCCACCAGCGGCAGCTTCTCTATGCGGTGCTCCTGCAGGATCTTCTCGGCCTGCGCCGGCGTGGTGCCGGGGCGGGCCGTGATGAGCTTGGTGGTCATCGCGGAGGAGACTTTCTTGTCGAGGTCCTTCAGGAAGCGCACGTCGCGGTTGGTCAGCAGGCCCACCAGTTTACCGCGGGAGATCACGGCCACGCTGGAAACGCCGTGCTTGGCCATCAGCGCCAGGGCGTCCTGCAGTTTCTCGTCCGGCGAGACGGTCAGCGGCGCGGAGATGACGCCGCTCTCGTGCTTTTTAACCTTGGCCACTTCCAGCGCCTGCTGGTGCGCCGGCATGGCGCGGTGGATGATGCCGAGGCCGCCCTCGCGCGCCATGGCTATGGCCAGGCCCGCTTCGGTCACCGTGTCCATGGCCGCGGAGATCAGCGGGACGTTGAGCTTTATGGTTTTCGTGAGGTTCGTCGCGATGTCGGTCTGCTTCGGCATGACCGAAGACTTGGCCGGCAGCAGCAGCACATCGTCGAAAGTAAGACCCAGTTCTATCTTGTCCTGAAGCATGAGTTCTCCTTCTACCTGGCTATCGTCAGCGCCACGAAATTTAAATAATGGTCCGGCGTGTAGTAGATCTCCCGCCCGCCGCCTATGACCAGCCGCTCCGGCCCGCGCGGAGTAGTGATGGTCCCGCTGACCAGCGTCGCCGTGCCTACGTTCACCTGCGCCGGCGCGTCGCCCGCCTTGCGCCCCGGCACCGGGAAACTGTACTCCAGGTAATAGCCGCGCGGCCGCGGCGGCAGGCGGCCTTCGCGGTTGCCGAAGACCGTGTGATCCTCGGCAAAAGGCAGCGCCTCGCAGGCCGCTATCTTCGCCAGCAGCCCGTTAGCGGCGGCCGTGCGAACTCCGTCCAGCGCCGGCTCAAAACCGGTCCCGGGCAGCAGGGCCGCGCTGCGCTCGCAGGGCGGGCGCTCCCGCTGCGGTTTAGCGGCGGCGCGGGGCTGCACTCCGCAGGCGGCCAGGAAGGCGGCGGGCAGCAGGAGCAGCAGGGCTAACTTATTTATTCCCATTCTATGGTGGCCGGCGGCTTGGAGGTGACGTCGTAGACCACGCGGTTGACGCCGCGCACCTCGCTGACTATCCTGGAGGAAATTTTCTGCAGCAGGTCGTGCGGCAGGCGGCTCCAGTCCGCCGTCATGCCGTCCACCGAGCTGACGCAGCGGATGGCTATGGTATATTCGTAGGAGCGCTCGTCGCCCATTACGCCTACGGAGCGCACCGGCAGCAGCACGCAGAAAGCCTGCCAGATCCTGGCGTACCAGCCGGCCTTCTGTATCTCCTCGCGCATCACCCGGTCGGCCTCGCGCAGGATCTTAAGCCTGTCCGGGGTAACCTCGCCCAGCACGCGTATGGCCAGGCCCGGGCCGGGGAAGGGATGCAGCATCAGCACGGCCTCGGGAATTTTCAGGCTGCGGCCGAGTTCGCGCACTTCGTCCTTGAAGAAATAGCGCAGCGGCTCTATCAGCCCCATCTTCATCTTCGCCGGCAGGCCGCCCACATTGTGGTGGCTCTTGATCACGGCGGAGGGGCCTTTGACCGAGACGGATTCGATGACGTCGGGGTAAAGCGTGCCCTGCAGCAGCCAGGACGCGCCTTTAACTTTTTTAGCTTCCCGGTCGAAGACTTCTATAAAGGTATGGCCGATGATCTTGCGCTTCTTTTCGGGCGAGGTGACGCCCTTAAGCCGGCCCAGGAACAGCGCCGAGGCGTCCACGATCTTAAGCTTGTAGCCGAATTTTTTCTTGAAGACCTCGGTCATGCGCTCGCGGTCGCCGTGACGCAGCACGCCGGTGTCCACGAAGATGCAGTTAAGCTTGTCGCCTATGGCCCGGTGCGCCAGCACCGCGGCCACAGATGAGTCCACGCCGCCGGAGAGGCCGCAGATGACCGCTTTGCCGCCGGCCTGCTTTTTAATTTCAGCTATGCTGTCGGCGAGGAAGGAGGCCGGGGTCCAGCGGTCCGTATAGCCGCAGACGCCGCGCGCGAAGTTCTCCAGCATCTTCACGCCGTGCTCGGTGTGGTGCACCTCGGGGTGGAACTGCAGCGCGTAAAGATTGCGGTCCGGGTTCTCCATCGCGGAGATGTCGGAACCGTCGGCCCTGGCGGTAACGCGGAAGCCGGCCGGGACCTGTTTTACCTCGTCACCGTGGCTCATCCAGACGTTCACCCCGCCGGGGATGCCTTTAAGCAGGCGCGACCCCTTAAGGACCTTGAGTTTGCTGAAGCCGTATTCGCGGGAGGCGGCCTTGGCCACCCGGCCGCCGAACTCGTGGGCGAGCAGCTGCATGCCGTAGCAGACGCCGAGCACCGGCACGCCGAGGTTAAAGATGGCCGGGTCCGGCTTGGGCGCGTCCTTGGCGTAAACGCTGGATGGCCCGCCGGAAAGGATGATGCCGCGCGGCGACCTGGCGAGGATGTCCTCTACCGGGGCGCTGAAGGGGAGTATTTCGCAATAAACCCGCAGGCTGCGAAGTCTGCGGGCGATAAGCTGGGTGTACTGGCTGCCGAAGTCCAAGATAAGGATCTGATCCATCAGTGTTTAACCTCAAGACCCGCCAGAGATGTAGGACGACGCTTAAATTCTAACAAATTAAAAGAGCCCCCGCCGCACCTGGTGAAACCGCGCACTACTCCGTTATTGCTAACATGGCGGCACCTTTATTCATCTGATTTAGAAATATAGGGCCAGGGAGGGTTCCAGGTAAAAATGCGGGAGACGAGTAATCTTGAAATATGCGTCTCCGGCACCCCACTGGTTGCCCATGGCGGTTTTAGTTACAAAGTCATACCCCACAGATACCGCCAAACCCAGCCTCTGCTGCGGGCGGAACTCAAACCCCGCAAGCGCCGTAGGAGTAGTATAACTGGCCTGCCCGCTTCTACTGATGCTGACCACAGTAGCCCCAACCCCCAGAGAATACGAGAAACCGTCGAACAACCTTCCCTTAGGACCCGCTACGGCCCTGAACATGGAAAAATTAGATGTATATGGCCCGGCACAGAACGCATTGTCGGATTCTCTGTTACCTGTTCTTTTTGAAGCCGCCGAATTCATATACGCGACGTCTATCAAAAAATGTTCAAACGGGGCGTAGCGTATGCCAAAACCAGGCAACATCACTTTTGATCTCTCGGGATTGGTGGTGATATACGTAACCCAGCCCGGCGGATAAGTATTGGTAGTAGACGGGACTTTCGCCATCACGCGATAGCTGCCAAGAAAATAAATACCTATCGTCTGCGTCTTAGGAACCATAACCACATAATCTTTAGCCTCCTCTTCAAAAGCCGAGATGGGCAGAGATTCATACGCGGTAGCTACAACCTCGCCCGTTTCGGCGTTAACCAGGCGCGCGTTAACATGGTATGACTTTCCCATTTTCTCCACGCTTCCCATCACCAGCATATCCGCTCTCGCCAACTTGCCAGCGCTTATGGCGTCCTCCTGCTCAGTAACCCCGGACAGGCTGAGCTTAAGCTCGCCGAGAACACGGTTAAGCTCGGTTCTTTCCAAAAGCTGGAATTTCCCGCTTTTAGCGAGCTGATGCGACAGCATTTCGGAAACAGCAAAGCCGATACGCATCTTTTCGAGTTCTTTGGAAGTGTTAAAAGTGAAGACTGCGGCGCTGGGCTTTTCTTTTGCGCCTGCGGATACGCCGTAGGCGGCGGTAAGGCTATCCGAGATCTTGCCCAATTTCCCGGCTATCGCGGGAGCGGCGTAAGCATTGGCAGAATTACAAACGAATAACACCCAGGCGGCAAGCCTTAAAAGTTTCATTAAGATCTCCTAAAACCCCTAATGAAAATTATTTTAGCAAATGGAGGCAAGTCAGGCCTCAGCGGAAGCGGCGCAGGAGGGCGGAGCAGAAGGAGTCGAGGCTGGCATGGCGGAGGATGGCGGCGCGGGCGGCGGCGGAGAGTTTTTTTAGTTTTGCCGGGGACAGGGAGGAGATCCGCCTGAGGCCGGTTTCTATAGCGGCCGGGGAGAGCCGGTCGTAGAAAAAGCCGCTGGCGCCGTCCTTTATAAAGCGGGACATGTAGCGGGTGCGGCGGGTGAGGACGGGGCGGCCGAGGGCCATGGCGAGGAAGGCGATAGAGTTGCCGGCGGCCTCGTTCACGTGGCCGTCCTTCACCGGGATTACCACGGCGCGGGCGCCGGCTACGGCGGCTTTCAGGTTATGCAGGTTCTCAGACAGCGGCAGGAACGCAGCGCCCTTCGGCAGGGCCGGGGGCCGGGAACCGCTGAAAATTTTCAGGCCGAGGCCGGAGCGCTTAACTCCGGCGGCCAGCGCCTTGAAATCGCGGCCGGTGGAGCCGGCTGAAAACACATAGTCCCCGGAGCCGCCCTTAACAGGGGAATAATAGGTGCAGTCCGTGGCGTAGCCGCGCTTTAGCAGCCGCCTTCCGGCCAGGCCGGTCACGGCCCAGAGCCGGGCGTCGTCGAACTCCAGCATATAGCCGGCATCGACAGCGGAGAGGGCTTTAACCTTACGCGCCAGGTCGGCGGTGAAATTATCCCCGGGCATGGGGATAAGGTGATTGGCGATAAAGACTTTCTTGCCGGCCTGCGCCCCGCGCAGCAGCCAGATAAAACCGGGCGCGCAGCGCTCCCGCTTGGGAAAATCCAGCACGAGCACCAGGTCGTAAGGCTTGCCGAAAAGTTTTTTAAGCCCGGCCAGGCCGGAGTATTTCAGGCGGCGCGCGCCGGGCGGCAGGCCGCGGCCTATAAAGGAATAGTCGTGGTCGAAATCGTGAACTATGTCCAGCGCGCTTCCGCGCGCGGGCAGGGCGCGCAGCAGGGCCCGCTCGAAATGGTAGTTTTCCGGCGATTCCCCGAGGTTGACCAGCAGCGTTCTCTTCATTATGCAGGAAAATTGTATCATAAAGACCGCGGCCGCCCGCCGGCCAAGCCCCTATGCAAAAGCTCCCCCCCTTTGTCAGGAACATCCTGTTAGCCCTACCGGTGCTGGCGGCCGCCGCGCTGGCCGCCGCGCATCTCGGGGATACGGAAGGCCGCGGCTGGGTGCTGCTGCCTTACGCCGGGCGCGGCTGGGAACTGCTCCACGGCATTAACGAACCGGGCATCTCCTACAGCATGCCGCTGCTCAGCGTGCTGATGACTTTTGTGGATTTCGATCCGGCGCGGCTGATAGGCGCCGTGAGCGCCGCCTTGTTCCTGATAGTGCTGCTCGCCTACAACCTGGGCCGCCTGCGCAACGGCGGAGCGGGCGGGCTTATTTACGCGCTCGCGGCCGCGGCCGTCAGCCTGGCCCTTCCCGCGCCGCATGACCCGGAGCAGGTTTTCTTTACCCTGCTGATACTGCTCTACCTTAACCTGGAGGCCGCCCGCGAAGCCGCGCCCGGAGCGCTGGCCAGCCTGCTCTCCGGGCTGGCGCTCGGAGTTACCTTGCTAGTGCGCTCCACGCTATTCCTGCTGCCGCCGCTGATGGCCCTGCTGCAGTTGGCCCGCGGGGCCAGGCCGCGCAAGACTATACTAAAGGAAGCCACCGTTTTCCTCTTCGGCGCCTACATACTGCTGCTCCCCTGGGCCCGGCTGAACCATTTTGTCTACGGCAAATTCACGCCCTTCGAAGTGGGCCGCGCCGACAGCAACGTAATAACCGGCGTGCTGGGCAGCGTCTACACCATGGAAGGCAACCCGCGCGCCCTGGCCGGCCTGGACCAGGACGACAACGCCCTGGCCTGGGCCGCGCGACAGGTGGCAACCAGCCCGCTGGCCTATAGTTCCGCCACCGCAAAACGGGTCTGGCATATACTCCTCATCTACCCGCTGCACGCCCTGCTGGCCGCGCTGGCGCTTTTATACCTGCGCAAAAGCGCGCCCCCGGGCCCGGCCGCGCTCACGCTGTATTTCATAGCCGTGCACAGCCTGATGTCGATAGAGATCCGCTATTTCTACCCGCTGGCCTACCTGCTGGGCCTGCTCGCCGCAGGCGGAGTTTGCGCCGTGGCAAAAGCCGCCGCGCCCGCCGGCGCCGGGGTCCGGACGGCCCGCCTCCTACTGCTGCCGGCCCTGCTGGCCGCGCTGGCCGTAGATTACGTAGTGCTGGCCTATCCCGGCAGGGCCGCCGGCCTGGACTGCCTCTCCGGCGTGGAGGCGGCGCTGGAAAAAAACCCGGAACAGCCCTGGCTGCTGTACAAGAAAGGCGAATACCTGGTGACGCAGCTGCGCACCGAAGAAGGCCTGGCCGCGCTGCGCGAGTCGGCCCGGCTCTCCGGGGATAAACAGTATTCAGGCGCCGGGGACATACTGCGCATGATGGATTCCACGCGCCCCGAAACCGTGCGGGCGGAATTTGCGGCCGCATATTTTGGAGAGGACCTGCTGCGGGGCCTGCGGCAGCTGGAGCTGGGCCGGCGGGAGGCGGCGGAGCGCTCGCTCGCTGCCGAATACGCGCGCTGGAACAAGGACCTCAACACCCTGCGCGGCACGCCCTACGGCGGCGACCAGGCCATACAGGAGAGGCTGCGGAGCAGCAACCCGGATTTCCAGGACCGCCTGATCTACGAAGCCCTGCTCTACTGGCCCGCGGGGCGGCGCCTGATCATACTGGACAGGCTGGAGCACGTCTTTCCCGCGAGCCTCAAACTCCAGGGGCTCAAGTTCCTTTCCCTGTCCTCCGAAACCTCCGCCGGGCGCTCGGCTATAGCCACCCTCGCCGTAAAACCGGGACTTATAGGGGCGATAGAACCGGCCGCCGGCGGGGCCGCGGCCGCGCAGCTGGCCATGGCGGCCATACCTCTCAAGGGCGGCAGCTTCAGCCGGACGCCTGGCCCCGGCGCGGCCGCGCTGGCCCTCTTCGAAGAGCGGGCCGCCGGGCTGCTGCTGGCGAGGACTGGCCCGGACCGCGGTAAATATTCTCCCGAAGAACTCGGGCTGCTGGCCGCTGCCGTCTCCGGGGACAGGGCACGGGCGGAAAAACTAAAAAGCCTTCGCCCGCAAGATCCGCTGGTTCTTGCGCTGGCAGGCGCGGGGGCTGAAGCCGGGACCCGTCCGGGCCTCCTGCTGGACGGAGCCGAGATCTATTTAAAGTCGGGGAGAAAAGATAAGGCGGCGCTGCTGGCCGTGGCGGCAGGCGCTCTGGCCAGAGAGCCGGATCCGCTGCGGCGCTCGGCCCTGCTGCTGCAGGGCGCCGGGCGTTACCCCGAAGCGCTGGAAGCCATTTCAAAAGCCGCCGGAGCCGCCCCCGGCGACGCCGACATCCTAAACGACCGCGGCGTCCTCCTGATGCTGCTGGGGCGGGACGAAGAAGCCGGAAAAGATTTTACCAATGCGCTCAAGGAGAACTGGCAGGCCGGCCTGAACCTCGCCGCGCTGCGCCTGAAAGCCGGGCGCCGGGCCGAGGCCGGAGAACTCTACCGGCAAGCACTGGCGCGCGGGGACCTGCCGCCGCAGGTGAGGAGCAGGCTGGCGCAGGACCTGCAACAATTCCGACCGTAAAAAGAAGAAGGGCCGCACCTGCGGCCCTTCCTGTTTCCTGCCTCCCGACGCCTACTTGGCCCCGTAAAGGAAAGTCACGAAGTCGTGCCAGCCCGTGTTCCTGGCGAACACGAAGTCCTGGTACTTGCCCTCGAAGATGCCTTCCAGCTTGGCCTGGTCTATCGCCTCTATCACCGGCGGGATATACACCGAGATGCCGTGCGTGTCGGCGAAGGAGCGGCCGGTCCGGTCCTTGTCGTAATACCTGTTGTAGATGACCAGGTCCTTCACTATGAACTGGCGCAGCGCGGCGGACTTGGCCTTGAAGTCCGCGGCGGCGGGCGTGGCGGCCGTCATGGCGTTCTCCATCAGCTGCAGGTAATTGTACAGGTCCCCGTAGAAGGAGATCTGCTTCTGGGGGTCGCTGGCCACGCCTATCATGTCGAAGCGCATCACGCCGGCGCGGGCCGCCTTCAGGGCGGGCACGTCGTTGGCGGCCCTGGCGGCCGCGGCCACTTCCTTCACCCGCGTTTCGAACTCATTGGCCTTGGCCACGCGCACGGCCGAAAGCTGCGCGCCCTTCTTGATGGTGGTCTCGTAGAACATCTTGTAGGCTTCCACCAGGATGGTGCCGAGCTTCTCGGCGCTCATGCCCGGCTCTTTGGCCATGGCCGAAAGGAAGATGTGGTAGGGATAGCCGACCCCGGAGATGGTCTCCTCGGAGCCTACCATGACCTGGGCGCTGCCCTTCACTTCGCTGAGCACCTCGCCCATCTGCATCAGGCAGGCGTCGAAAGCCAGCACGTCCACGCCGCCGGCCTCGCGCACGATGGAGCCGATCTCGCGGGTGCGGATGTAGTTGCCGGTCTCGTCGTCGAAAGAAATGCCCTTGTCATTGGAAGCCGCGGCCTTGGCCTCCTTGCGCGGGTCCATCCAGCCGGAGCCGTGGTCCCACAGGATGAGCAGGTATTTCTCGGCGGGGTAGTTTTTTTTGGACCATTTCACAAAGTCCACCGCGCGCTTGTAGTCGCCCATGTCCACCGTGGGGGTGGTCATCACGGCCGGCGACTTTATCTTCTCCATGTCGTCGTCCTTCTGCACGTAGATGCGGCGCGACCCCGTCCAGTCGCCGTCGTCGGCGGTGTCGCCCTGCGCCTGGCCCTTCATGCGGCCGATCTCGGCCACTATGCTGACGTCCTTGTTGGAGCCGACCAGCTCCATCATGTTCAGGTTCAGCAGGCCCGCGCTCTCCAGGTCGTTCTTGCCGTTCACGAAGACCATGACGGTCCATTTTTTCTTGGCGGCCTTGGCGCCCGGCAGCGAGAAGAAGGCTTTGTCCATGGCGGGCAGAGCCGCGGAAGGAGCGCCGACGCTGTAAGTCCGGCCCTCGAAATTAATCCTGAGCGGTTCGTCCGCGCGCGCGGCAGCAGGCGCCAGCAGAACGAGAGAAACCAGCAGTTTTAGCATAAGGGATCCTTTGGCTGACTCAATACGCAAATATTATAGCAGACGGCTTTGACCTGTCAAGTGCCGGGGCGCGCGCACAAGGCCTACGCCGCGTCTGGGCCCAAATACGGCGCCCGGCTGGGTCCTGCGCCCGATGCGGAACAGCCCGTTTTCTGGCAGAATATAGTTATCCAAAAGCATACGGAGGTAGTACTGAATGAAGAACATGCCCTATATAGCCGCCGCGATACTTTCTTTTTCCACCATCCTTTCCGCCTCCGCGGAAAACGCCGTCATAGGCAAAGCCGGCCTCTCTTTAACGGAGATCCAGGTCCCGGCCCCCGAAGCTCCCAAGTCTAACCAGTGGATGACCCTGCGCAAGATACAGGTCAACACCGCCGCCCCGGAAATGAACGACAAACTGGTGGGCCTTATCGACCGCGCCTTCGACTCCTACACCGCGGTGCGCGAGCTCACCCAGGCCGGCTTCAAGGTGCAGGCCTACCAGAGCAACACCGGCGGCTACATGATCTTCGCGGACGTAACCGGCCAGGACGCGGCCGACCAGGCCGTAGGCCTCGCCCGCTACTACTACATAACCGAGGTCCGGGTCGGCCAGCGGGTTTATGACCAGCTCTTCGGCCTTCGCAATAAATCCACCTACGCGGTCAAGATGGGCACCATAAAAGGCGGCATGAACCACAGCCAGGTGGACGTGAAGCTCAACAAGCTCGACTGGACCATAAAGGGCGGCATCAACAACTCCCCCCTCGACGTCCGCATCAACCACGAAGAGAAGACCATAACCGGCGGCGCCAATCTCTCCCCCGTCAACCTGAAGTTCGACTGGAGCACCGAGGAGGTGCGGGTTTACGGCGGTGCCAACCACAGCCAGGTCAACTACACCGTCAACTGGAAGGGCGGCCTGCTGCAGGGCTACCTTAACAACGCCCCGCTCAAGCTGGAGTTCGACCTGGGCCAGGGCTACGCGGACCAGACCATAGTGAGCGTGAAAGGCTACGCCGCTTCCGCCCCGGTTAACCTGACCTACAACAAGGTCAACGGCCATATCGGCGGCTACATGAACAACAGCCCCGTGGACGTAAACCTGGTAAACTGCGATATTTACGACTTCCTGCAGTACCTCTTCGTCTTCGTGAAATAACGGCTGCGCAAGGCCCCGAAAGCCCCCCTTCACCGGGGGGCTTTTTATTTTCGCGCGTTACCGCGGAAAGTTTAATATATAATATAGGCAATGATACGATTACTGCTGGCGGCGGCCATTACCGCCATGAGCGTGCTGCCCGCCGGGGCCGTCTGGTGGCTGGAGAACGACTACTCTTTCGGTTCCAACGGCCTCAACAGGAACTCCCTGACCTTCTTCACCATCCCGGCCAGGAACCTCACCGCCGGCCTTAACGCCGCCTTCTACAAGGACAGCGGCGTCTACGACCACAAGACCTTCTCGTTCCGCGTGCCCATGATGTACTCCGGCCCCCGGTACTCCGTCTCTTTCAAGCCTTTCCTGTACCCCGTGGACGGCGACACCCGCTCCGGCGCGTACGGCGGCAAGCTCTTCCTGCTCACCTCCATGAGCGAAGAGCCTGACGAAAGCTACCTGCGCCTGAGCGTGTCCGGCGCCTGGGCCAGGCAGAAAGCCAGGGTCCTGGCCGCCGGGGTCCTCGCGCCCGCAAAAAAGAGCTTCACGCAGTCCTCGGCCGAGCTGCAGGCGGAAAAATCCTTTTACGGCCAGTTCTACTTCCTGGCTTCGGCCGCCGCGTTCAGCAAGCCCGACGGGGTTTCCAACGCCACGCTGGTCACCCCGGCCATGGACCAGGCGGACCTGGCCTACATGGGGGTCTTCAGGCAGATCACGGCCCTGCCGGACTGGATAATGACGGCCCAGATAGCCCGCAACATGAAACCGGAATACGACAGCTATATTTACGCGGGATATAGTAAAATATCCTACAGGCGCGCGGACAAGGCGAATTCCTTCACGGGCGGCATCAAGCTTAACCTCAACGAGAAGTCCAACCTGGACATGGCCTACAACGCGTACAAAGAGGACAGCTCCTCCTGGAAGAGCTACTACAAGCTGCTGCTGCAGCTATTCTTTTAAGGGAACGGTAACCGGATGATTACGCAGTCGCAGGAAAGTCTCGAGATGCTGGTAATGGTCTCCCGCCTGCTTTCCTCAAAGCTGGATATTTCAGAATTGCTCACCACCATCATGCGCCTGGCTTCGCGCGTGGTAGGGGCGGAGCGCGCCTCCCTGTACCTGCTCGACGAGAAAACGCAGGAGCTCTATTTCGACGTGGCCCTCGGCCTGCCCGAGGACGTGCAGAAGATGCGCTTCAAGCTGGGCGAGGGCATAGCCGGCTCCTGCGCCAAGGAAGGCCGGTCCATCATCATCAACGACACCGCCGCCGATCCCCGCCACTCAAAGAAGGCGGACGCGAAGAGCGGCTTCATCACGCGCTCGCTCCTGACCTGCCCCATGATCATCAAGGGCAAGGTGATAGGCGTGGTGCAGGCCGTCAACCGCATCGACGGTGACTTCGCCGATTCCGACAAGACCGCTTTCGAAGCTTTCGCCAGCCAGGCCGCCATCGCCATAGAGAACTCCCGCCTGTTCTCCTCCGTCAAGGAAGAGAAGCGCAAGATGGAGATAGTTTTCAAGCGCATCAAGGAAGGCGCCATACTTACCACCCTCGAGGGCGAGATCCTCATCATCAACAACTCCGCCAAGATCTATCTCGAGCACGACAAGTACAAATTCACCAATATCCGCGGGGCCTTCCAGGACTTCGAAGCCAAGCCCGGCCTGGACGAGATCCTGGACGGGGAAGCGCTGATAAAGCGTTTCGACCTGTACAGGGAAAAGCCGAAGAAATTTTTCCTGGACGGCTCGGCGATAAAGCTGCTGAAGGAAGACAAGGACGGCAACCAGGTGGCCGAAGGCCGCCTGTGGATACTCTCCGACGTCACGGCCCAGCGCATGGAAGAGCGCATGGCCCGCAACTTCCTGTCGCTTATCTCGCACAAATTCAAGACGCCGCTGGCCTGCATCAACGGCTACGCCCAGATCCTCAGGGACGAGTCCTCCGCCAAAGGCATGCCGGACATAGTGCAGAAGTCCTCCGCCACCATTTACGGCCAGGGCCAGAAGCTCACCGGCCTGGTGGAAAGCCTGCTGGACTTCGTCACCATAGACAACCTCGAGGCCCCCACGCTGGAGAAGATAAATTTCGACGCCGCGGAATTCCTTAACGAGATAGCCGAAAGCGCCAGGAGCGGTTTTGGCGAAAACTCCGGGATCACCATCAAGGTCGCGGCGCCCGAGCCGGTAAAGGTCTGCGCCGACCGCAAAGTGCTGGCCGCGGCCCTGCGCGCCCTTATAGACAACGCCGTAAAGTTCAACCCCGGCAAGGACAAGCTGGTGATCCTCTCCGCCCAGACCAGGGATAATTTCGCCCTGCTGTCCGTAGGCGACAACGGCCCCGGCATCCCCGGAGAAGAGCTGGACAACATCTTCAACAAGTTTTACCAGGTAGAGGCCTCTTTCACCGGCCAGGTGGACGGCTGGGGCCTTGGCCTGTCGCTGGTGCGCAAGATAGCCGAGGTGCACGGCGGCCGCGTCTTCGCCAAGTCCCAGTTGCAGAAAGGCTCCGCTTTCACCCTCACCCTGCCCTGCTGAAGCCGGCCAGGCATAAAAAAACACCCGCCGTCTCCGGCGGGTGTTTTTTTTGCTCTATCCGGGTCAGCGCCGGATGGTGATCAGCGGGGTGTTCTGAGTCGTCATGCTGCAGCCATGCAGGGGCATGGGCGGCACGTAAGGCGGAAAGCCGTTGTTGCCGGGGAACGGGTTGGGCCTGGAGATGTAGGACCCATCCTTGCAGCTGTACACGCAGGTGTACGGGGAATCCATCACCAGCGTGCAGACGTTGTCCGCGCTGTAGGCCTTCTCGGGGGAGGAGGCCAGCTCCAGGCGCAGGGTTTCGCCCTTCTCCATCCAGGAGTCTTTGGAGAGCTTGCCCACGCGCTTGAAGCTCCATTTCAGGTAATACTTCTTGGCGCCCCTGTCCAGGTCGGCGGCGGCGAAGTCCAGCTCGTAGCCGGGGGCCGCGTCGAAGGAGAACTCTTTGGAACCGAGCGAAGAGTCGAACCAGTTGGCCACGTCCCGCTTGAGCTCTATCTTCACGGCGACCTTCTCGCCGGCATAAGCCTTGGCCCACTTGTCGGCGAGCGACACCTTGAACCTCTTCGAGGCGGGGTCGTAGGAGAAGGCGGTCATGTTGACGCCGTTGACGTCAGGCTTCATGGCCGTCTTGTACTGGGGGGTCAGGCTGAACAGGGTGTCGTAACCGCCGGTCTGGCCGACGTTGTATTTATAGGCCGCGTTCAGCGGGTTCAGGGTCAGCCACGGGCCTTCCATGCAGACCTCGAAGCTTTCGTTCTCCCAGGGCAGCAGGGCGCGGGCCGCTATGTGCACCTGCGCGCTCTGGCGCCAGGTCTGGCCGGGGCGCTCCCAGCAGTTCTGCGGGCCGGGCACGTAGCTGCCGGGGCCGCCGTTGGGACCGGGGACATAATGGCCGCCCGAAGGACGGCATTCCTGCACGTACTCGGTGCTGGCCAGCATCACCCTGGCCGAGGTGGCCTCGGCGCCGCTGGCGTCGAAGGTGAACCGGGAACAGTCCCTGGAATACCTGGTAAAGCCGGGATATTTAACCTGGGGCACGGCCGCTTCCGAGGTCTGGCTGAGGGCGCCTTTTACGTCCGCGCCTTTGTCGAAGTTTATTTCCGCACCGGCGGTGCCGGCGAAACTGAGCAGCGCTAACGCCGCTATTATATTGATCTTCATTAACTTCCTCCGTTATTCAACAGTATAGACAGGAACCCCCGCGGCGGCTGCCGCGGGGAGCCCTGGCGACGATTTTACTTCGTTATCTTGTCGGTGTCGCCTTTCTTGACGTACTCGTTGGTGGAAACGCTGCCGATGCGCCTGAAGCCCCATTTCACGAAGAACTTCTTGGGGCCGCGCAGGTCGGAGCTGGTGTCCACGTAATCCTTGGTCTTGGTCAGGTCGCCCTCGGCGAAGGCCAGCTCGTAGCTGCCGGCGGTGTCGAAGGTGAACTCCTTCTCGCCCTGGCTGCTGTTGAAGAACAGGAAGCCGTCCTTGATCAGCTCAACCTTGACCATGACTTTCTCGCCGGCGTACTCGCTGGTCCACCTGTCGGAGACGTTCAGGAAGAACTTGCCGTCGCGGAAGGCGAACGCGGTGGCGTTCAGGCCGTTGGAGTCGGGGGCCGTGGGGGTGCGGTAGGTAGGCGTGAGGTTGTAGGTCACGTCGTACATGCCGTCGCGGTCCACGGAGTAGCGGTACGGGGACCGTTTTATGTCGAAGCCCTGGCGGTCGGCCTCCTGGCAGACCTCGAAAGTCTCGCTCTCCCAGGGGTACATCTGGCGGGCGGGCACGTTCATCTGCGCGGTGGAGCGGAAGGTCTGGCCGGCGCGCTCGTGGCAGTACCAGGTGCCCTGCTGATTGCCGTAATGACCGGAGTAGGAATAATTGCCGTGCGGGCCGTCATTACCGGGGTAGGCCGGGAAACCGGGCTGGTTGTAACCGGGGTAGCCGGGGTTGTAATCCTTGGCGTCCGCGGCCTTCGGGTGGCCGGGATTGTCAGGCTTGCCGGGCTTCGGCGGCTTGGGGCCGTTGGGATTGGGCTGCGGGGGCGTCGGAGGAGGAGGCGGAGGAGCGGGTACGAAGCGGCAATCCTCTATATACTCCGTGCTCTGCAGGTACACCCTTTCCGAAGACTGCGCGTAACCGCCGGAATAAGAGAAATTCCTGCAGTCGCGGCTGTAACGTACGCGGTGGGGGCCATAATAAGGATAAGGAGCTTTCACATCGGAGCTTTTGGCCTGTTCGATGACGCTTTTGACGTCGATATTCTGGTCGAACTGAACTTCGGCGCCGGCCTGGGCCGCAAAGCCGAGACAAGCGAATACTGCCACAAGTTTATTTAACATGCGGTTACACCCTCCATTCTGTTAGGGACATGACTTCACACTTAAATCTTAATATAAAGATATACCTATAATAAGGGGCATAGGGACCCGGGAGAGGGGGTTTTTGGACCCAGGCCCGCCTGGGCCTTAAGGTAATAAAAAAACCGCGCGTTACCCTGTAATGCCGGGTAACGCGCGGTTTGTTGCGGGCGGCCGTCAGGCCAGCTTGTTATCAGCCACCAGCCGCTTCAACTCGCCTATTTCAGGGTTGATGAGATACGGCTTGCCCACCGACTTCATGGCGCTCTGTATATCCTTCAGCCCGTTGCCGCTGATCAGGAGGACCACCGACTCATTGTCCTTCACTTTCCCTTCCTTCACGGCCTTCAGCAGGCCCGCGTAGGTGGCCGCCGCGGCCGGTTCGGCAAAGACGTTGGAGCCGCGGGCTATGCGCGGGATGGCCGCCAGGATCTCCTCGTCGGTCACGCTGACCGCGAAGCCGCCGGAATCCTTTATGGCCATCACGGCCGCCATGCCGTCGCGCGGCAGGCTGACCGAGATGCTGTCGGCCACGGTGATCCCGCTGACCGGCTGCACGTCCGTGCCGGACTCAAAGGCGCGCTTGATAGAGTCGGAATGCTCGGCCTGCACCGCCACCAGCTGCGGCAGGCGCTCTATGATGCCCAGGCGGTGGAATTCCACGAAGCCCTTCCAGATGCCGCTGAGGATATTGCCGTCCCCGACCGAGACGAACACCTTGTCCGGGGTCTCCCAGTTCATCTGCTCGCATATCTCGAAAGAGCAGGTCTTCTTGCCTTCGCGGGTGAACGGGTTGATGCCGGTGCTGCGGTTGTACCAGCCGTACTCCTGCGAGGCCTTGAGACACAGTTCGAAAGCGTCGTCGTAGGTGCCCTTCACCATGATGACCGTGGCGCCGTAGACCAGCAGCTGCGCCACCTTGGCCTGGGGGGCGGTCTCCGGGACGAAGATCATGGTCTTCATGTCCAGGCTGCCGGTAAGACAGGCGAGCGAAGAGGCGGCGTTGCCGGTGGAGGCGGTGGTGATCACCTTCTCCTTCAGCTCCAGCGCGCGCGCCGTCACCACCGCGCTGGCGCGGTCCTTGAACGAGGCGCTGGGATTGCGGCCGTCGTCCTTTATATAGAGGTTGTTCACGCCGGCCTCGACGCCCAGTTTTTCCGCTTTGTAGAGCGGCGTCCAGCCCACCTGCACGGGCGGCACGTTTTTTATGCTCGCCACCGGCAGGATGTCCAGGTAGCGCCAGATGCTGCGCTCCGGGTTGTCCTTGAGCACGTCGTAGTTCAACCGCTTCTTGATCAGGTTATAATCGTAGAGCACCTGCAGGTTGCCGCCGCAGGCGGTGCAGTTGTACTTGGTGTCGGTCAGTTTATGGTCTTTTCCGCAGCGTATGCACTGTAAAGTCTTTATTTTTTTCATAGGGGACGCCTAGCCGGGCAGGACGGTGGTGCCGGCCTTGCCCGCCAGCGTTTCCTCGAACAGCTCGGTCTTGGAGATGTAGGCCACGGAGCCGCCGTTCTTGATGAACTCTATCACGGCCTTGATCTTGGGGCCCATCGAGCCCGCCGGGAAAGGCGGGGGCACCTGGTTGTAGATGGCCTCCAGCTCGGAGACCTTGATCACGCGCAGGCTCTTCTCGTCGGGCTTCTGGTAGTTCAGCTTGGCGCCGTCCTCGCCGGTGAAGATGGTCAGGCTGACCTCAACTTCCTCGCCGCGGGCCTTGGCGCGCTTCATCAGCATGCAGCCCAGCAGGGCGCTGGCCAGGTCCTTGTCTATCACGGCCTCCACGCCGGTGTACATCTTCAGCGGCTTGTCGCCCTTATGCGGCTTGCTGAATTTAACGCCGAAATTGGTGGTGTAGGTCTCAACCCCGTCCTTAACTTCAGCCGGCACTTCGCGCACCGGGATGCCGCCGCCGCCCACGGTGATCGGCACTATGCCCTTGTCCAGCAGGGCCTCGATCGCGTCTATCTCCACAATGTCGGTGGGCACGGGCGAGGGCACCACGCGGCGCCAGATCTCGTTGCCCTTGTCGTCCTTCTTGTACATCTTCATCACCCAGCCCTCGGCCTTGCGCTGTTTGGCCTCGTCGGCGGTGTAGGACTGGCCCACGTACTTGGAAGGGGTCTTGAAATCGGGATCGTCCTTGTCCACCACCACCTGCGTCACGATGCCGGCCAGGAGGTTGTCGATGCCGCGGATGTTGAGCTCGTTGTTGAGCTGCGCCATCATAAAGGACATCGCGCCCTGCGTGTCGGCCACGCAGACGTCTAGCGGCAGCGGGAACATGGTGGGGCGGCACATCTCGGCGCGCATCAGGATATTGCCCACCTGCGGGCCGTTGCCGTGGGTGATCACGTACTTGTCGTTCGGGTGCTTTTCAAAAATGTCGGCCACCAGCTTGCCGGTCTCGGCGGTGCGCTGCCACTGCATGGCGATGTCGGGGTTGATGGTCTTGCCGTCCTTGTCCTTCAGACCCACCGGGGCGACTTCGTTGCCGCCGAAAGCGAATATCCTTATCTTTTTCATTCTGATGTCTCCTCTTTGATCGCCTGCTGCGTAATTTTTGGCAGCGATTCCAGCGCGGCTTGCCGCACGGCCTCGCTAAATCTTGACAGTTCTTCCCCGCTCCTTTCAAGCCTCTCCAGCAGGCGCAGCGTCAGCTCCAGCTGCACGCCACCGGAGGAAGGGCGGTTGACGATATTTTTGGGGGAGGTGCCCGGCAGGCGCCGGCAGGGGGTCTCGGCGGCGAAGCCGGCCGCCAGCAGCCGCCTGGTCACCAGGCCCGCCGCGGCGGTATTGCTGCCGCCCACGCAGATCCAGGTGCCGCGATCGGCCTGGGCGTGGATGGAGATGCCGAGGGTCGCCGCGGCGGCCAGGCGCACCGCGTCCGGGTCGTCGAACCGGGCCGACGTCACGTGCAGGTCTCCGGACTGGCCGTGCCAGCCGTTAAAAAGGTAGAGGTTCAGGTCTTTGCCGGCCACGTGCCGGGCCACCCGGGAGGTGGCGGTCTCTATGTCGCCGCCGTGCACGGCTAAAACCGTGATGGCCGAGCCCCTGTCGTAGACCTCGCGGGAATAATCCAGGCCTTCGGCGTTGGCGGCCTTCAGGGCCGCGAAATCGGCGTAAACGTCCTTGCCGCGCCGCAGCTCGGTATAGCCCGGCGCGCAGGCAGCCGCGGCCAGCAGCGCAAAAAGAGGGAGGAGTTTAAGGGTTCTCATGATAAAACGCCCGGGACGTCCCCGGGTCTGAATATCATATAAAAAATGGGGCCGCCTGAAGAAACCCCCCTACGTTTCGCTATAATAGTTATGCGGCCGCGGAACACATTTTCCGCGGCGATCCGGCAGCGGACAGCTGCAGGGAGAGAGGTGAAACCATGGATTGGTTAATTTTGTGGGGCATACTGGCGGCCTATCTGGTTTGTATCGGTTTTTCAGCGGTATACCTGCGCCGCTTCGCTAAAACGCGGGACAAGCGCGCCCTTTGGAAGGGGCTGGCCCTCCTGCTGGGCCTGCCGGGGCTGCTGGCCCTCTGGGTCGCCGGCTGGGTGCTGCTGCATTCCGAGGATTACGATCCCGGCGGCGTGATGTGCTATATGCCGGCCAGCCTGGGCCACTCGGAACAGGCGGGACCTGAAACGGAAGAGGACCGGATGCAGCGCGCCGAGCTCCAGGAAAAGTACAGCGACCGCGTCTCCACCGAAACCTTCCGGAAATTATCCGGCACGGTTTTCACGGATACCCCGGCTGACGTGAAGAAAACAGTTTCCGGCGGAAATTGATGTTCCGGAGGAAGGCGGACCTGAGTTCCTTCGTACTGGAGCTGACCCCGGACTGCAACCAGGGCTGCGCCTGGTGCTACAACGCCTGGCGCCACCAACCCTACCCCGCGCCCTCCCTGGGCCTGGCAGACTGGAAAAAGATAATACTGAAGCTTAAGCGCCAGGCCAGGCCCCGGCAGATCGCCCTATCCGGGGGCGAGCCGCTGCTCTGGCCGGCGGTTTTTGACCTGGCGGCTTTTATCAGGGAGCAGGGCATGTCGGTGAACCTGCTGACCAACGGCGCGCTGCTTGACGCAGGCGCGGCCGGCCGGCTGGCGGCGGCCGGGGTTTCCATGGCGCAGGTCACGCTGCCGGCGGCCGACCGCGCCCTGTACGCCAGGGTCAAAGGCTCCGACGACTTCGACGCCGTCACCGCGGGCATAGCCGAGCTGAAGGTCTCCGGCGTCCCGTTCTCCACCGTTTTCGTGGCCACCAGGGACAACGTCTCCGGCGCCGCGGAGGCAGCCGGCTTTTCTCTTTTTCTGGGCGCGCGCGGCCTGCTGTTCAACCGCCTCAACCCGGCCCGCCGGGAACACCTGGAGTTTATGCCGGCGCCGGAGCAGCTGGAGAAGGCGCTTTCGGAGCTGGACGCTTTCTCCGGGAAGTACAAGTTCCCGGTAGCGGCCTCGGTGCCGGTGCCGCCCTGCGTGCTGGACCTGTCCCGCTACAAAAACATCCGTTCCGGCAGCTGCCCCCGCGGCGGCAAGGGATCCTACTACACGGTGGATTTCAGCGGCAATCTCCGCGTCTGCAACCATAGCCCGGAGCTCCTGGGCAGCCTGCTGCGGAGCGACCTGCCGGAACTGCTGGCCCACCCGTACGTCGCCCGGTTCAGGACCGCGCTGCCGGAGCGCTGCCGGGACTGCGCCCGGGCGGCCGATTGCCGCGGCGGCTGCCCGGCGGCGGCCGAGGCGGTCTACGGCAGCCTGTCCGCTCCCGACCCCTTCGTCGGGGAGAACCTCCCGGCGGCCTGAGGGCCGTCTTGACAATAGGACGGGGAAAGACATTTAATTGGAGAGTTATTTGCGGCGGACGTTTACAATTTGAATACCTGGAGACAACAACTACCTATGGACATAAACACCTCTTTAGCCGAACTTGAAAAAATAGGCGCCGACCTTTACGGCAAGGATTTCCTGCTGACCTGGGAAAAATCCGACGCCGAACTGAAGCAAGTGTTCCTGATAGCCGAGCTGCTTAAGGAAATGCACGCCAAGAACATCCCCGTGGACATGTTCAAGACCGGCCTGGCCGTCTCCAACTTCCGCGACAATTCCACCCGCACCCGCTTCTCCTTCGCCTCCGCCTGCAACCTGCTCGGCCTGGCCGTGCAGGACCTGGACGAGGGCAAATCGCAGATCGCCCACGGCGAGACCGTGCGAGAGACCGCCAACATGATCTCCTTCCTCACCGAGGCCGTCGGCATCCGCGACGACATGTTCATCGGCAAGGGCCACACCTACATGAAGGAAGTGGCCGAGGCCCTGGACGACGGCTTCAAGCAGGGCGTGCTGAACCAGCGCCCGGCCGTGGTGAACCTCCAGTGCGACCTGGACCACCCCACCCAGAGCATGTCGGACATGCTGTTCATAAAGAACCATTTCGGCGGCTTCGAGAACCTGAAGGGCAAGAAGATCGCCATGACCTGGGCCTACTCGCCCAGCTACGGCAAGCCCCTCTCCGTGCCGCAGGGCGTCATCTGCCTCATGACCCGCTACGGCATGAACGTCGAGCTCGCCCACCCCGAGGGCTACGACCTGCTGCCCGAGACCATCAAGGTGGCCCAGGCCAACGCCCAGAAGTCCGGCGGTTCCTTTAAGGTTTCCAACAGCATGGAGACCGCGTTCAAGGACGCCGACATCGTCTACCCCAAGAGCTGGGCGCCGTTCAAGGTGATGGAGCGCCGCACCGCGCTGCTCGAAAAGGGCGACAACGCCGGCCTCAAGGACCTGGAGAAAGAGTGCCTGGCCAACAACGCCAAGTTCATGAACTGGGAATGCGACGAGGCCAAGATGAAGCTGACCAAGGGCGGCGAGGCCGTATACATGCACTGCCTGCCCGCCGACATCACCGACGTCAGCTGCAAGGCCGGCGAAGTGAGCGCCAGCGTGTTCGAAAAGGCCCGCATCGGCACCTACAAGGAAGCCGGCTACAAGCCCTTCATCATCGCGGCCATAATCACCGCCTGCACCAAGAAGAACCCCGCCAAAGTGCTCGAGGCCCTGTTCAAGGCCGGGCAGAAGCGCGTTCTGTAAGCTCGGCGGCAAGCCGTCCCACTGCTCCCATGCCAGGCCCCGGGGCCGGCATGGGAGCAGTACTATAAGACCGACATGAAATCAGCGAAGAACAATATCCCGATAATCTGCCTGACCGACAGCTGCAACCAGCGCTGCCTGTTCTGCTCCAGGCCGGGAGAAAAGCTGCGCTACGGCGCAAAACGCATCAAGGCCGTTATCGCGGAGTTCAAGGGAACCGTCTGTTTTGAAGGCGGAGAGCCCACGCTGGCGCCGGACGTCCTCAAGTGGGTGCGCTACGCGGCCGCCCACGGCGTGCGCGACAGGGTGCTGGTGACCAACGGTTTCGGCCTGGAAAAACCGGAAACCGCCCGGCGCTATCTCGAGGCCGGGGTGACGATGTTCAACGTCAACCTGCCGGCCCACAACGACGCCCTGTTCGACCGGTTGACGCGCACGAAGGGCAATTTTGACAAACGGGTCGCCGCCGTAAAGAATCTGATAGCGCTGGCCGGCCCGGGCAGCGTCCGGGTGACGCTGGTACTCAACTCGCTGATACTCAGGAGCCTGCCGGCCTACGCCCGGTTCGTCCTGAAGGAATTCCCGGGGCTTTTTTACCTGGAAATAAACTTTCCCAAACTTATGGGCGGCTGCGCCGAGCGGCCCGCCCTGGTCCCCACGCTCACGGCGGCCGAGCCCTGGCTGCAGAAAGCCTTCGGCCTGCTGGAGGCCGGCGGGGCCAATTTCCTGGCAGACAGCGTGCCGCTGTGCTTCATGAAAGGCTTCGAGCACCGCTCGATAGACGCCCACATGCTGGCGCGCGGCGAACAGCGGCATTATTTCGGGGAAAAGGAACGCACGGGGCGCTGTACAGGCTGCGCGCTGGCCGGCGTCTGCAGCGGGCCCCGCAAGGATTATACGGCCAGGTTCGGCGACGGCGAGCTGCGCCCGGTGAGCAAGGCTCCCGCGGGCCTGCTGGCCAGGCTGAAGGCCGGTTTCAACCGGTCCGCCAAAAAGCCGGGCGCGGGGCCGCGGCATTAGAGAATGTCCCTCAAGATACTCGGCATCTCCGCTTTCTACCACGACTCCGCCGCCGCGCTGAGCGTGGACGGTGAAATCGTATTTGCCGCCCACGAGGAGCGGTTCACCAGGAAGAAGCACGACCGCTCCTTCCCGGCCAACGCCGTCAAAGCCTGCCTGGAGCAGGGCGGGGCGCGCGCTGGCCTGGGCGCGCTCGCCCCCGACGCCCTGGACGCCGTGGTTTTCTACGAGAAGCCGCTGCTTAAATTCGAACGCCTCCTGGAAACCGCCTACGCCTTCGCCCCCCGCGGGGGCGGGCAGTTCGTCCTTTCGGCTAAAGCCTGGGCCGGAGAAAAACTCTTCATGAAGCGCCTCCTGCGCGAGGGCCTGGCCGCCGCGGCCCCTTACGACGCCGCCAAACTTAAACTTCTTTTCTCCGAGCACCACCTTTCCCACGCGGCCAGCGCCTTCTACCCGTCCCCTTTCGAGGAGGCCGCCATCGTTACCGCCGACGGGGCTGGCGAATGGGCCTGCGGCGGCATCTTCCGCGGGGCGGGCGCCGGCATTGAGGCGCTGCGCGAGCAGCGCTTCCCCCATTCGCTGGGCCTGCTCTACTCGGCCTTTACCTGCTACGCCGGCTTCCGCGTCAATTCCGGGGAGTACAAACTTATGGGGCTCGCCCCTTACGGCGACCCGGCGGGGCAGCGCGTGAAGGAAATAAAGAGGAAGATCCTCGCGGAACTGGTCTCGCTCGGCGAGGACGGTTCAGTGTGGCTCAACCAGGACTACTTTGACTACGGAGCCGGCCTGCGCATGACCGACGACGCCAGGTGGGCGGCGCTGCTGGGGTTCCCCCCGCGCGCTCCGGAAGGCCCGCTCTTGCCGGAGTATTGCGACCTGGCGCTGGCGGCGCAGCAGGTGACGGAAGAGGCCCTGATCAGGCTGGCGCGGGAGGCGGCGCGCCTGACCGGCTCGCGCAACCTCTGCCTCGCCGGGGGCGTGGCCCTGAACTGCGCCGCCGCCTCCGCGGTGCTGCGCGAAGGGATCTTCGAGAGGCTCTGGCTGCAGCCGGCGGCCGGGGACGCCGGCGGCGCGGTCGGCGCGGCGCTGGGCGCGCACCATATCTATTTCAAACAACCCCGGAAGGCCGGCGGGAGCGACAGTATGAGCGGGGCGCTGCTCGGGCCGGAGTACACCGACGCGGAGATAGAGGCCGCGGCGGGCGCGTCGGGCCTGGCTTTCAATAAAGTTTCGGACGACGCGCTGTTCGCCGAGGCAGCGGCGCTGCTGGCGGAGGGCCGGGTAATAGGCTGGCACCAGGGGCGCGCCGAATGGGGGCCCAGGGCCCTCGGCAACCGCAGCATCCTCGCCGACGCCCGCGACCCGGGGATGCAGGAGCGCGTCAACCTGAAGATAAAGCGGCGGGAGGCCTTCCGGCCTTTCGCCCCGGCCGTACTGGCCGAAGACGCGGCCGCCTGGTTCGAAGGCGGTTTCTCTTCCCCCTACATGCTGCTGCTGGACCGGGTCAGGCAGGACCGCCGCAAGCCCGAGCCGCCCGGGACCGCGGCCCTGGCTCCTTCCGAACGGGTCGGCATAGCCAGGTCGGACCTGCCGGCCGTAACGCACCTGGACTACACGGCCAGGCTGCAGACGGTGGACGGCAAGGCCAATCCCCGCTTCCACCGGCTGCTGTCGGGATTTAAAGCCCTCACCGGCTGCGGCGTTCTCCTCAACACCAGTTTCAACGTGCGGGGAGAACCGATAGTCTGTTCCCCTGAAGATTCGCTGCGCTGCTTTATGGCTACCGGGCTCGACGCGCTGTTCATCGGGAATTATATTTTCCGCAAGGCCGCGCCCCCGGCCGGGAGGCAGGGTTAATGGAATTTTTACGGGATATGCTCCTCTTCCTGAAGGAGAGGAAAAAATGGTGGCTGCTGCCGGTGATACTGGCGCTGCTGGCGGCCGGGGCCCTGCTGCTGCTGTCGGGCGGGGCCGCCGTTACGCCCTTCGTCTACACTTTATTCTGATGCTCTACACCGCGCTGCTTAAATTTAAAACCTTCCTGGCCGCCGCCCTCTCCGGCGCGGCGCTGTTCTGCATTTATTGGGCCATACTCGTCCCGGCGGCGTTTCTGCACAGAGCGTTCCACGGGGATTTCCTCGGCCTGCGGCGGCCCGCCGGCGGCCCGCGCCTGCGCCCCCGGGAAAAAGTTTTCTCACCCTCAGACTTCGAAAAGATGTGGTAGCCTACCTGCGGATAGTCCCCAGCATAGCCTGCGCCTCGGCGCGCCTCGGCCAGCCGGCGGGCGCCAGCTCCAGGGCCGTCTGCAAGTGCCGGGCCGCCAGGGGGTTTTTAACCTCGGCCAGGATGCGGCCTTCCAGGTAAAGCGCGTCGGCCGTTATCCCGGCGCGCAGCCCGGCCGGGTAGGAGGCCGCCGCCGGCCGCACCAGGCCGCAGGCCGCCAGCGCGGCCTTGTAGTCTTTCCGGGAGAAAGCGAGCGAGCAGAGGCTAAAGCGCGCTTCGGCGTTGCCGGGATACGCGGCCACGGCTTTCTCCAGCAGGGCTGCCGCGCCCGCGGCGTCCCCGGAGCGGGCCAGCGCCACGCCCTCGTCGGACAGTTTCTTGGAAGCTTTCCTCTCCTCCCCGGCCGCTTTATCCGAAACCGCCCACGGGGGCACGTCCAGGCCGCGGGCCCGGGCGGCGGCTAAGGCCTTTGCCCTGAGCGCCGGCGCTCCGTAAAGCAGGCCGAATTCAGCGGCGGCCTCTTTTTCCAGCCCCAGCCCGTGCAGGGCCTGCGCCTTGATCAGCCTGTAGAAAATCCTGTCCGGCAGCTCTTCAATAGCCGACTCCGTTAAACCTAGCGCCTCCCTGTAATTTCCCTTGCGGCGCTCCAGTTCGGCCAGGTGGGCCATGAAGTCCCAACGCAGTCCCGGCAGGCGCCCGGCCGTACCGGCGGACCAGGCGTTGCTGATGAAGAACTCAAAAAAATCCGCTTCGGACCGCGCCAGCCCTTTCAGCAGGCCCGGCCTTTCCCGGTCCAGGAAAGCCAGCTCGGCCAGCGCCGGCTCGCTGAGCACCCCGGCGGCCAGCGTGTTGCCGTCGGCGCCATGCGCCCCGGCGGCGTCGATGCCGCTCACGGCGTAAGAAAAGGTCTTGCGCAGCTCTTCGTCCGGAATTTTCCCGCCCGGCGCCCCCGCCGCGGCAGGGGCCTTCAATGAAATACCTTTGGCCGCAGCGGCCGCCGCTATCTCCCTCCAGACCGGGGGGCCGTAAGCCTGCCGCCAGTGCGCGCCGTCGGAGAAAAGGCCGAAGCCCGTCAGGCCGCCCGGGGACAGCGCCGAAAAAATTTTCTCCAGATCGCAGAGCCCGGCCCCGCTCCGCGCCGCCAGGCGCCTTATCATGGCGTTGCGCGCTCCCGAAGCGCGGCCCTGCGCCGGGTCCAGTTCAACGACTTTTAAATATTGCTCCCGGGCCTCGGCAGGGCGGCCCAGCGCTCCCAGCGCGCGGGCGAGGTAGAAGCGCGCGTGCAGGTCCGTCCCGGCCGCGGCCAGGCGTTCCGAGAACGCGGCGGCTGCGGCCTTGAAATCTTTTTTTTCGAACAGGTACAGGCCCCTGGCGAACAGCTCGTTTTCCAAAGGCAGCGGGCCCGGCGGAGGCAGCTCCAGGTTGGCCGGCAGCGTGCAGAACACCAGCGGCACCTTTTTTTCAGCCGCCATAGCGGCCATGGCCTCCAGCCGCTCTTCGTGGGTCTTCAGGGAAGCCCGGACGGCCGGCGGTAATTCAGAAGACGTGAGGGAGTAGAACCTTTCCAGCAGGCGCAGGCGGCGGCGCCGCAGGTCAGGCCCGAGGCCGGGGCAGGGATACTCCGGCCCTTCGTTATTGCCGCTCAGCACCACCACCAGGTCAGGTTCATAGCGGAGCACTTCCGAAAAGACGTCCTTCAGGCGGGAGCTTTCATAGCCGCCCATGCCGCAATTTACGATCTCGGCCCCGGAGCCGGCCCCGGGAGTCCCCAGGAGCTGGGCCACCGACTCGCCCACCAGGAATACCCGTTTAACCCCGGCCGGCTTAGGCACGCCGAAGGCCGCGGCCCCGCTGCCGGCCCGCTGCGGCCGTGCCCGGCAGGCGCCGTCGTAAGCGCAGTCGACGGAGAAGAACGGCTTCTTTACGTCGCCGCAGAGGGTTTTCTCCAGCCCGGCCTCCCCCGCGCCGGCGGGCCGGGGCAGCAAGGAGAACAGGACGGCCAGTGCCGCCGCGGGCATGGTCATAGGGCGAAAGGCAGGAGCAGGGGCTTTACGGGGAAATCTTTTTGCAGCACCGGCCGGCCTTTGCGCGAGAGCGTAAGGCGCCGGCCGGAAACCGCGGCCAGGTCGCAGCGGCCGAGCGCCCCGCGGAGCTCCTCCAGGCCCAGCACGCAGGCAGTACCCGAGTAGGCCGCCCCGCCGGGGCCGGACGTCCCGTTAAGCACGGCGAAGTTGAAGTCGTCGGCGTACAGCACGGGCCTGGCCAGCAGCGCCGGGTCCGCCTCGCTCCCCGCCCCGTGCCGACGCAGCAGGGCCAGGTTGAGCCGGGCGATCTTGAGGCTGGGCGCGCAGTCGTAGGCGCAGGGGTTATGGGAGATGAGGGAGGCGTGAGGCACCAGGGAAACGTCGAACCCGGCGGCGCGCTCCCCGTTCAGGCGCCCGTCGAAATCCAGGATATTGTTCAGCTCCCAGCGGAACCTGCCCGTACCGGCGGCGGACCGCCGGACAAAATCGTTCATCGGGCCTTTGCCGCGGATAATGGCGTTGTGCTTCTTAACGCAGCAGGCCGGGTAGCCCAGCAGCGCGCCCACGGCGTCGTAGCGGCTGTCGTAGTAGGCGGCGGCCGCCGCTTTCAGATAAGAAGTCTTTTTGGCGACCAGGTAGGTGCGGCTGCGCCCTTTATAATCGTAGCTCTCGTCTATCCGCTCGAAGACCAGGCCGTACCCGGAGAAAACTTTTTCCAGTTTTTTCGCCGGGCCGGGGTCCAGCCCGGCCGAAATTATTTTTTTATAGCCGTACCACAGGCCAAGGACGTCCTTGGCCCGCATCCCGGAAAAATCGGATAGTTTCAAGTTCACAGGCGCCATAGTTGCGGTTACCTTATGATAACAATGCTGGCGCGGGTACCGCAACAGGCGGCCCCGGCGGGGGCAAAATTTGTAACATATTAAAAACAGCAGCAGGAAAAACCCAACTATGTCCAGATTTGAAGAACAGGTAGTCCGCGCCGTACAGGGCCGCAGCCCGCTGATCCACGTGCACACCTCCGAAGAGGACCGCGTGATCGCGCGGCTCAAGCCGCTGGAGCAGCTTTGCTTCCCGGGCGGCACGTCCAGCACCTGGAGCTGCGTCCGCGGCCTGGAACCGGCGGTGGAAGGCGTGGATACGCGCGACCCCGCGGCGGCGCTGCAGCAGCTCATCGCCCGGCCCCGGCGCGGCTTCTGCGTAATGAAGGACCTCGCGGACTTCATGACGGACCCGCGGGTGGTCCGCGGCCTGCGCGAGATCTATTTTTCCGCCGCCCGCGACTACCAGTCGGCCCTCGTGCTCATCTCGCCGCTGGCGGGGGTGCCGGAATCCCTGGAAAAAGAGATCTGCCAGGTAGAGCTGGACGTGCCCACCGGGGACGAGCTGGCGGCGCGGATGCTGGCCATAGAGCGGCAGTTCCCCGGCGCGGCGCTGCCGGAGCAGCTCAAGCCGCAGATCGTCCTGGCCCTGCGCGGCCTGACCATGACCGAAGTCGACCACATGCTGTACCGCATTTTCAGCGCCGGCACCTCGGAGCACAAGATCCTCGACGAGATCTTCGCCGAAAAGGGCATGCTCGCCAAGAAGGCGGGCTTCCTGGAGTTCGTGCCGCTCAAGGTGGACACCAGCGCGGTCGGCGGCCTGGAGAACGTAAAGAGCTGGGCGGCCAAGCGCAAGGACCTGTTCAACCAGGAAGCCGTCAACTCCGGCATGCCGATCCCGAAAGGGGTGCTGGTAATGGGCGTCAGCGGCTGCGGCAAGAGCCTGCTGGCCAAGGCCATCGCCGGGCTCTGGCACGTCCCGCTGTTCCGCCTGAACATGAGCATGGTCTTCTCGGGCCAGTACGGCAGCCCCGAAACCGCTTTCCGCAGGGCCCTGGACACCATCGAGAGCATAGCGCCCGCCGTGCTCTGGATAGACGAGATGGAGAGCAGTCTCAGCATCCCGAAGGAAGCCGCCACGCCGCAATCCATGATCTTCTCGGAATTCCTGACCTGGATGCAGGAGAAGCCGCCGCTCATCTTTGTGGCGGCCACGGCCAACCGCATCGAGATGCTGCCGGCCGAGGTCATCCGCAAGGGCCGCTTCGACCAGGTGTTCTTCTGCGACCTGCCCGACGATGTCGAGCGCGCGCAGATCCTGCAGATCCACCTGGAGCGCAACCTGGGCACCGCCTCCGGCATAGATATCCCCCGCCTCATCGCCTGCACCAGCGGCTGGAGCGGCGCGGAGATAGAGCAGGCCATTATCGCCACGCGCATCGACGCGCGCCAGTCGGGCAAGCCGGTAACCACCGACGACATCTGGCTGCAGACGCACAGCATGGTGCCGCTCTCCAAGACCATGTCCGAACAGGTCAAGGCCATCCGCGACTGGGCCTTTAAGCGCGCCACCCCGGCCTCCATAAAGCACTCGGCCTGAGCCGGGACATAAAATAAAAGGCCGGTCACGTTAAGTGACCGGCCTTTTATTTTTCAGGCAGCCCCTGTTACAGGAACTGCGGCAGCGCGGCGTAGAACGCGGCGGCTTTCACCAGGTCCTCGGCCGGCATGAACTCGTTGACGGTGTGCGCGTGCACCTCGTTGCCGGGGCCGAAGCCGATGGTGGGGATGCCCAGGCGGCCGGCCGAAGCCACGCCGTTGGTGGAGAACACCCACTTATCCACCACGGGCATTTTCTTGAGGGCCACTTTCCCCGCTTCCACGCCGGCGTTCACCAGCTTGTGTTCGCGCGGCAGCACCCAGGTCGGGAAATATTTTTCCTGGCCCACTTTCAGGCCGGTCCAGGCCACGGCGTCGTACTGCAGCACTTCCACCTTGGCCTTGGCCCGCTTCACGGAGGGCAGGCGCTGTATCTCGGCCACCGAGCTCTTGAGCGTCTCGCCTATGGTCAGGCGGCGGTCCAGGTAGATAGTGCATTCGTCGGGCACGGCGTTGTAGGACGGGGTCTTGCACTCTATGGCGGTAACGGCCACGGTGCCTTTGCCGATGAACTTGTCCACCTTGAGCCGCTTGTTCAGGGCGGTTATTTCCTTGGTGATGTCGGCCATCTTCACCACGGCGTTGTCGCCGCGCTCGGGGGCGGAGGCGTGGCAGGAGCGGCCCTTGGTGATGACCTTCATCTCCATGCGGCCGCGGTGGCCGCGGTAGACCTTCAGGTCGGTGGGCTCGGTGATCACCACGAAGTCGGGGCGGATACCCTCTTTTTTGATGATGTGCAGCAGCGGCAGGCCGTCACAGTCCTCCTCCATCACGGAGCCGACCACCATAAGGGTGTAGTCGCCTTGGAGCTTGAGGTCCTTTATGATCTTGCCGGCGTAGACCATGGAGGCCATCGACAGCTTCTGGTCGGTGGCGCCGCGGCCGTAAATGGTGTCGTTCTTGTAGATGCCCGCGAAGGGGTCTATCTTCCAGGCCTTGGGGTCGCCGATACCGACGGTGTCGATGTGGGCGTCCATCATGATCTTCTTTTTGCCGTGGCCGATGAAGCCGATGATGTTGCCCATCGAGTCGATCTTCACCTTGTCGAACCCGACCTTCACCATCTCCTTCTTGATCAGCTCCACGAGCTTGCCTTCCTGGCAGGAGAAGCTGGGGGTGCGGATGATGTTGCGGGCGAAGGCCACGATGTCTTTCTTATATTTGTCGGCGGCCTTGCGGATGAGTTCTGCGTTGTTCATTTTTCCTCCTGAAGTATTCAAATCCAATAATATTCTAGTCAATGACGCGGCGCTTTGTAAAACGGCCGGCGGCGCGGCGCAGCCACGCATAGCTGAAATAGCTCTCGTCGCGGCGGTCGCCCAGGGCCAGCTCGCTCGCCTTTTCCAGCCTCGCGAGGACGCTCCGCCCCCCGGCAGCGCGCGCCAGGGCCCGGCGTATTTCAGGGGCCACCCTCCGGAAATCCTCGCGCATGCCCTTCTCGTCGCCGGCGTCGCTCCGCAGCAGCGCGCGGTTTATATAGGCCCAGTTATTGGGCCCGTGGGCCAGCACCGACTCCAGGTCCGCCAGCGCCCCCGCCGGGTCGCCGGCCAGGCGGCGGGCTTCGGTCCGCCAGGTCCGCGCTTCCCTGTCGGTGGGAAAAAGCTCTACGGCCTTGTCCAGGTCCGCCAGCGCCTCCCGCAGGCGGCCCAGCCGCAGCAGCGCGGCGCCGCGCCAGCAGTAGGCGGCGTCGTCGCCGCGCCGGGCGCCTTCGCCCAGCGGCGCGAGGGACTCCTTATACTTGCCGGCGAAAAGCAGCAGCTGCCCCTCCCAGGCCAGCAGGCCGGCCCGGGCCCACAGCGGGGCAAGCTCCTGCGCCCCGCGCAGTTTTTTAAGTCCGGCTGCGACGCGGCCGGTGCAGAAATACACTTCGGCCAGGCGGCCCATGGAGGTAACCATGGAGACCATAGCTTTCTCGCTCGCGGAAAATTCTTTCAGGGCGCGGCTGAAATCCAGCCTGTACAGCGCGGCCAGGCCGGCGGGGAAGCGCATCCAGCCGTAGCGCTCCGCCGGCAGGGCGGGCAGTTTATCAAAAGAGCGCAGGGCGCCGGGATAGTCGCCGGTGTAGTAAAGCAGCGCGCCGCGCAGGAAGGCGCGGTAAGGCTCCAGCTCCGGGCTGAGCCTGGCGGCGGCCAGTTTTTCCAGGCGGGCGGGAAAGAACCCCCGCGGCATGGCCGAGGACCGATCACCCCACGGGTTCCACAGCCGCGACAGCACCGTGCCGGCGTCGGGCGCGTCCAGCACTTCTTCGGCCGCCCGGAAAGCTTCCTCGTACCGGTCGAGGGTGCAGCAGGCGATATAGGCGTAGAGCGGCTCGGACCGGCCGCGCGCGCGCAGGAAGCCCTCGAAAGCTTTTTTCATCCCGGCGTAGTCGCCGGCGCGTTTGCAGAACATGGCCAGCCAGTAATAATGGCCGGGGTACGCTCCCGGCAGGGCCAGCAGCGAGGCGTAGATCTTTTTCGCCTGCGCCGCGTCCGGGCAGCAGCTCAGGGCTTTCTCGAGGAGTTTGCCCAGCACGGGGCTGGACGGAAGTCGGCGGGCGGAGTCTAAAGCCAGGCGGCAGGCCAGGTCGGCCCGGCCCTTGTCGAGCAGGCCGTTCACCGCCTTCTCGGCGGCGGCCAGGGCGTAGCCCTGCGCGGGACTCTTCATTTGAGCAGGGCCAGGTAGCGCCTGAGCGACCCGCAGAACAGCGCGGCGTCGGCGGGAGTATTATAGGAGAAGAAAGAGATACGGATGGTCTCGCTGTAGCCGGAATTAAGGCAAGCCAGATCGGCGCAATGGCGCCCGGTGCGCACGGCTATCATGCGCCCCCTGACCTGCCGGTTAAGGAACAGGTTGAAATCCGGCACGGAAAAGCCTTTCTTCAGCGGCGCCAGCGTGATAAGCGAACCGTTCAGCAGGTCCGCCCTCTCGCCCAGCACCCTGACGCCTTTTATGCCTTCAAGTTCGTCCAGCGCGGCGGCGACCAGGCCGGACACATGGGCCCTGATATTGCCGAAGCCGGCCTGCTCCAGCCGCGCTATAGCGGCGGCCAGGCCCGCGGCGCCGGAATAATTCTGCACGCCGGCCTCCAGGCCCTGGTAGCCGCCGAGATATTTTACCGCGTAGCTCCCGCCCGAGGCCTTGACGCTCTCCACGGTGCCGCCGCCTACCAGCCAGGGGCGGAGCCGCTCCAGCAGCCCGGGGCGCACACAGAGAGCGCCGGTGAAAAAGGGCGCGCCCAGCTTGTGTCCCGAGAAGGCGCAGGCGTCGGCTCCCGCCATCACGCCGCCCCCTCCGTGGGTGGGGGCGTACTGCGCGTCGTCGGAAAAAAGGAAGGCGCCAGCGGCGTGGGCCAGCCTTGCCGCGGCGGCCACGTCGGAAACCCCGCCGAAGATATTAGAGGCGTGGTTCATGCAGACCAGCGCCGTGCGAGGCCCGATCAGGTCCGCCAGGCCGTCCATGTCGACCCTGAACCCCTTGAGGGGCGCCACCCGGATCTTTATCCGGCCGGCGGCGGCCAGGCGCTCGAAAGGCAGGAACACCGCGTTGTGCTCCAGCGGCGACAGCACCACCTCGTTGCGTTTCGGGGTGAACGGGAAGGAATTGGCCAGCAGGTTGGCGGCGTCCGTGACGCCGGCGGTAAAAACCACCTCTTCAGGCGAGGCCGCGCCCATAAAGCTGCCGACGCGCGAGCGGGCGCTGTGGAACTCCTCCTCCATGGCCGAGGCCAGGGAATGCATGGAGCGCCGGCCGCCGCAGCCGCCCAGCAGCAGCATGTGGCGTCGCTGGGCCTCGGCCGCGCAGCCCATCTTCAGCACGGTGCAGGCGCTGTCCAGGTACACCAGCCGCCGGCCCGAGAACTCCCCGTTCAGGGCTGGAAACTCTTTATTAAGGCTCTTTATTTTATCGCTCATAAAGTTTTGTGCACGGCTATATAGTCTTTTCTCGGACCGGGACAGACTTTAAAAAAACGGCAGCCCCGGCAGGCTCTAACGCGTTTTTTTTCCAGCAGGTGCGGCCCTTTCAGGCCTTTCCTCATCTTCTCTATATCCACGTTAAGCCGCCAGAATTCCCCGAGGCGGCAGGGCGGGACATGGTCCACTTCGCAATGAATGCCGGCCCTGGCGCAGGCCGCGAGGGCTTTTTCCAGGTAGGGCTGCACTTTTAAATACTCCGGGATGAACGTCCCGTCCTCGGCCCTGCCCGCTCCCTTTATGTAGCTGAACTGTATCCAGGCCGCGCCCTTCAGGCTCCCCGCCGCGAGGGCAGCGAAGGCGGGCAGTGCCTTGTAGTTGAGCAGACTGATTACATGGGTGAGCCGCACTTTAGCCCCGGCCCGCATCAGCCGCCGCACCCCGGCGAGGCGCTTCTTAAAGCCGCCGCGGGCGCGCGTTATCTTATAGTCCAGCGCCGGGGAGGCGGCCGGGAAATTTACGTTGAAGTAGCCGCCTGCGGCGTTAAGGGCTCCGGCAAGCTTAATTAGGTCGGCCTGGGGCATGTCGGCCGCGGCCAGGGCGTTGGTCTGCAGTTCTACCGGGCGCCCGAGCCGCCTGACGGCCCCGAGCAGCAGGCACAGGTTATAGGCGCCGGCCAGCAGCGGCTCGCCGCCGGAGAGCTGCACCAGCCCGGCGGGCATGGCGGCGATCTCCTTCAGCCAGCCTCGCAGGTCGGCTTCCGGTCCGCGCCCCCCCTCCTCCGGCCAGGAGCAGAACACGCAGCGCTGGTTGCACCGCCTGAAAAGGTGTATTAACGACATGGGAGCCGGCCTGCGCAGTGTATCATGATGAGGCTCTATGAATTATTGGAATTTCTTTTTTAAAGTTATGCGTTGTACGCTGCCCAACCCCGTCTCAGGGGAAACGCCGTAATCCAACTGCGCGCCCAGCGCCATTACACCAGCGCCCACGCAAAGGCCGCTCTTCTCATTGCTCTGGGTTAGTCCGGTCAGGCCGTAGCCGCCGCGTAGCGCGAAGCCCAGGTTATTGCCAGTAAGCATAGCATACTCAGTACCAGCCGAAAAGACCGTCTGCTTATCGTAGACCAGTCTTTTTACGTCGAGCGACAAACCCATGCCGGGCAGCACCATAAAAGTAAAGCCTGCATTGACGCTCAGTGGCAGGTTATCCCGCTGGGACAAATACTTTATGCCCGCGCCCAAGTTCTGCACCCCTACGCCGAGGGTGACCGGCAATCTGCTTAACTTTTGTTTGGCGCCCAGGTCCACCGCAAAGGCCTGCGCCTTTACGCCCGCTATGCTGCTTTGAATGTATTTTATCGCACCGCCCACGCTCTTGAAGCCGAAGCCCAGGCTTATCGCCTGGTCGTAGGCGCTGTAGCCGCCGCTGGCCGTTCCGTCGTCGGTCCGGCCTTCCATTTTCCCACTGGACAGCCGCGTTAGGCCCAATCCAAAGGCCATTTTCTTTATGGGCAGACCGAAGCCTATGAAGTCATGGCTGGAATCCATCAGCCACTGGCTGTGGCTAAAGGCGGCCTCCGGCCCGGTCATAGCGGAAAGTCCCGCCGGGTTGTAATTCAGCGCGTTAACGCCCAGCGCCGAAGCCACACCCGCCGAGGCCATGCCGCTAAGACGCGCGTCCGTGTCTATCTTTAAGAACTGCGCGCCCGTCTGCGCGGCGTTAGCCGCGGTGGAAACCAGCAGGAGCAGGGAAAATATTTTAATTATGTTTTTCATATTTTCCTTTTACCTCACCACCGCGAACTTGCCTTTGGCTTTTAGTTTCTTGCCGGCACGCTCGGCCTCGACGGTGTAATAGTAGACGCCGCTGGCTATGCGGCCAGTCCAGGCGTATTCGTAGGCGTAGACCGAGCCCACAGCCTGCGGGCTGCCCCTAAGGGTCTGCTCGTGGGTAAGTTGGCCGGCCACGGTGAAGACCTTCAGTTTTACGCTGTCGGCCGTGCCTACCTCTATATGGAAGGTAGGCACCTTGCCGCCCTTGGCCGGGTCAGGGTAGACGTAGACCTCGCCCAGCTTGAACTCCAGGGCGGACGGGCTAGTGCCGGCCCGCATCATCGACGGGCTGTAGGCGCCGGGGATGTAGAACTCAAGCCCGTTGGAGACCGCCTGCCCGCGCATGGCCACCACCGTGTGGGTGCCATAAGTCAGGCCGGAAGGCACGGTGCCGGTTATCCTGGTATCCGTCCAGAGGCTCAAGGCGCATTGCGCACCGCCCAGGAAGACCTTGGCTATGGTAGCGTCATAAGGTCCGAAGCCGGTGCCGTAGAGGTTGAACACGGTCCCGACAGCGCCGCTGGTCGGCGTCATGCTGGAGATGACCGGCTCCTCCACGTTAATGTAGGCCGTGGCGCTTTCTGCCAGGCCGCCATTAAGATAGCGCTGCACCTGCACGGGGTAAGTGCCCGCCAGCAGGAACGGCAGCTTGCCCTGTATCTTTGTGTCGGTCCACAGGGTAAGCGCTGTGGTGGTGCCGTTTATCAGCACCTTGGTGTAGTTGGCTACGTAGTTGCCGAAGTTGTAGCCCGTTATGGTGAACGGCGCTATGACCGAGGCAGTAGACGGGCTTACGGCGTCCATGTAGGGCGTTCCGACGGTGAAGGTGAATGTTGAGGTACGCACCACGCCACCATTCAGGGCACGCTCCACTACCAGTTCATAGTCGCCGGCGGCCAGGCTGCCGGGAATGGTGCCCTGGAGCTTGGTGTCGGTCCACAAGGTAAGCGGGGCCGCAACATTGCCTATGAGCACCTTGGTGTAATTGGCCACGTAGTTGCCGAAGTTGGAACCCATTATGGTGAACGGCAGCCCTATCGGCCCCGACGAGGGCGCAAGCGTGTAGGCAGCAGGCGCTGTCACGCTGAAGCCCAGAGGCAGCGACTGCACCTGGCCGCCGTTGAGACTGCGCTCCACCACAACCTGGTAGTCGCTAGCGGCAAGACTGCCCGGCACGGTGCCCTGTATCTTGGTATCGGTCCACAGGGTAAGCGGGCAGGTAGTGCCGCCTATGAGCACCTTGGTGTAGCCTGCCGAGTAATTGCCAAAGCCTGTGCCGTAGATGGTGAACGGCATGGCAATGGGGCCGGCCACCGGGGTCATGCTGGCGACATTGACTCCTACAACTTCGAAGGTGAGCGCCTCGGTCTGCACAGCACCGCCGTCGGAGGTTCTGCGGCCAACCACCACCGGGTACTGGCCGGGGGCCAGGTTGCCGGGGATGGTGCCCTGTATTTTAGTGTCGGTCCACAGCGTAAGCGGCACCGTAGCCCCGTTTATCAGCACACCTGTATAGGCGGCAGAATAATTACCGAAGCTTTCGCCGTTTATGGTGAACGGCAGGCCTATGGGGCCCGACGACGGGGACATGTTGTAGGCCGTGGGCGTGCTGACCGCGAAGGCCAGCGCCTGGGACTGCACTATGCCGCCGTTGAGCTCGCGCTCGACGATGACGGGGTACTCGCCGGGGCCAAGGGCGCCGGGGATGGCACCCTGTATCTTGTCGGCTGTCCACAAGGTGAGCTGGCAGGTAGTACCGCCTATCAGCACCCTGGTGTAATTGGCCACGTAGTTGCCGAAATTGCCACCGTAAATGGTGAACGGCATACCTATCGGTCCGGCCACTGGCGTCATGCTGGCTACGTCCACGTTGACCACTTCAAAGGTCATGGGCGAGGTCTGCATTACGCCGCCGTCCGACGTGCGGCGCTCCACCAGCACAGGGTACTGGCCCGAGGCCAGGCTGCCAGGCACCGTACCCTGGATCTTGGTGTCAGTCCACAAGGTCAGAGGCGCCGTGGTATCCCCGATCAGCACATGGGTGTAGACCGAGGAGTAATTCCCGAAGCCGACGCCCGTGATGGTGAAGGGCATACCAATGGGTCCCGACGACGGTGCCAGCCAGTAGGCTTCCATATTGCGCAGGCTGAACGTAGTGGTGGAAGTGCGAACCACGCCGCCGTTAAGGGCGCGCTCGACCACAAGCTCGTAGTCGCCCACCGGCAGGGTGCCGGGGATGGTGCCCTGGATCTTTGTATCGGTCCAGAGGGTAAGTGGCATGGTGGCCCCGCCCAGCAGTACGCGGGTGTAATTATTCACGTAGTTGCCGAAGCTTTCACCTGTTATGGTGAACGGCAGCCCTATAGCCCCCGACGACGGAGTGAGCGTGTAAAACACGGGAGCAGTTACGGTGAACGGCGAGACTTCCGCCAGCACAGTAAGCCCGCGCTTCACTGAGACGGGGTACTGTCCCGCGGCCAAAGCGCCGGGGATGGTGCCCTGTATCTTGGTATCGGTCCACAGCGTGAGCGGCGCGGTAGTGCCGCCCAACAGCACCACGGTGCTGCCGGCGGAGTAAGTGCCAAAGCCTGTCCCCTCTATGGTGAAGGGGACCCCTATAGGCCCCGAGGACGGAGCTATGAGCAGATATGTTTGCGCAGGCTCGGAGACAACAAAATATGCCGTCTTCGTGGCTTCCTGATTCCCTACGTTATCCTGGGCCCGGATAGAGATAAAATGCTCTCCGGGAGACAAGGTGAACGGCCCCGAATAATACGGGTTTTCACAGGTCCCCGTATCATTCACGCCGCCGAACCAGTCCATGAAGCCGCAATTATCGGTTGAGACATCCACCAGGAAGTAAGTGGTGGCCCAGCCGCTGGCCAGGCCATTGGACACAATATCCTCGGCCGTAAGCGTTATAGTGTCGGCCGTGGTGGCATAAACCGTGGCGCCGGCCGCTATCGGCGCGCCGTTTATGGCCAACGTTGCCGCCGGCGGGGTTCCGTCCGACCAGAGGGTCATATTGACCCCGGGCCCGACGTTGTCGATTTTGTCCACGGCCCAGCGGTACAGCGAACGCACGCCCTCAGGCACGCTGAAAGCGCCGTCATATAGAGGATTTTCGCAGGTGCCGGGCGCCGCCGCCGGGTTATAGGCGGTCGAGAGGCATTCCGCGGTGGGCTCCGCGTCCAACAGGTAATACGTGCTGGCCACGCCGGCAAGCACGTCGGTATTAGAGGAAAGGTCCACGGAAGTCAGCGACAACTGCGCGGTGGAACTCACATAAACCGTCTCATCCTGCACAAAAACGCGGCTGGCCGAGAAATACACCTCGGGACCGCTCTGGTCGTAGATACTTATGGGCGCGGCCAGCGCGAATATGGAATTGCTCCCCGTCTCGGCCGTAACACAGCCCTCTACGCGGGTAGTATCCAACCCGCCAACCGTCCCGTCGTCCTTATATTGGTAGATCTCGAAGCGGTCCAGGTCCGCGTCGGAAAGACCGGAGGGCAACCCGCAGATACGTATGGTGATGCCGCTGTAATCAACCCCAGTATAAGTTAGCCTCCAACCAAGTCCCGTTCCGAACGGATACAGGGCGTAGCCTTTGGGCGCGGGAGCGGCGGCCTTAACGACCGTTAGCTCCGGCGTAGCTCCCTCGAGAGTAACCAGATTATGGAAAGTAGGCTCGAACATGCCGAAGT